>SXGS01236525.1_pt1 | contig 61633 bp, 49 predicted proteins | sample 3174681 | NCBI WGS metagenome assembly SXGS01 (sample SAMN11356861, study PRJNA531348) | freshwater metagenome | isolation source: freshwater sample F1-80 | place: China: Fuxian Lake, Yuxi | collected 2017-12-25
ACGGCTGCGATCCCACCACGCCTTCCACCGATCACACACGCGAGTACGTACCGGTCATCGCCACCGGACCTCGCGCCGCCCGGGGCCGGAATCTGGGTGTTCGCGCGACCCTTTCCGACACAGGCCAGACCATCGCCCACAACTTCGGAGCAACACTTGCACATGGCACGAGCTTCCTCGATCAAGTTACTACTTAGCATCGCCCTGGCGGCCGCGGCGCAAGCGCGCCCGCTCCTGGTGATCTCGATCGACGGCATGGATCACCGGTATCTGCGCGACCGCGACGCGATGGGGCTGAAGATCCCCCAACTCCGCCGTCTGCTCGCCCAGGGATCGTGGGCGGACGGCGGCGTGACCGGCGTGATGCCGACGGTCACCTTCCCGTCGCACACCACGATCGTGACGGGCGTGGCGCCGCATGTTCACGGCATCCTCGACAACAACCGCGCGGACACCAAGCAGCGCTACTGGGAATCGGAGCTCATCAAGGTTCCCACGCTTTGGGACGCGGCCAAGAAAGCGGGCAAGACCGTTGGCGCGGTGCATTGGCCGGTCACCGTCGGCGCCTCGATCGATTGGAACGTTCCCGAGTATTTCCAACGGCGGCTGGGACACGGGATGGACTGGGATTCCACCGAGGCGAAGTCGACTCCCGGGCTGATCGAAAAGATGCTGGCGCGTTACCCGTCGATGCCCCAGGAATGGGTCGACGACCGTGTGCGCGCGCTCGCCACGATCTACCTGCTGAAGGAGCATAAACCGGATCTCCTGCTCGTGCACCTGGTCGACCACGACGGCGAGGCGCACGACACCGGACCGTTCACCAAGCACGCCAAGGCGGTGCTCGAGCGGATCGACGAGTTAGTGGGCGAGATCCTCGCCGCCAAGCCGGCCAACATGGCCGTGGCGATCGTGTCCGATCATGGATTCGAGCATGTCCAGCGGCCGGTGAACCTCGGCGGATTCGGCAATCGGGTGCAGACGCGGGGAACGCTCGCCACCACGGACGATCCGGTTGCCGCGGCGGCGTTGCGATCCGCTGCTATCGGGCGCGAGATTCCGGCCTCGGAGTGGAAGCGCGTGATGCCGCACGCACCGGTTCCCGCGGCCGCTTTCGAGCCTCCCGAGCACGCCACTTTCATCACCGGCAAGACGCCAGGGAATTTCAAGGCGCGTGGCGACCATGGTTACTGGCCGCTCCGCCGCGACTACCACTCCACCTACTTGCTGGCCGCTCCCGGCGGGCGCCGCGAGACGCTCGGCGAGATCGAGATGACATCGATCGCCGCCCGCCTGGCCGCTGTGCTCGGCATCCCATTCGGAAAGGAATCGAAATGAGAAAACCCTTGATGGCGGGCAATTGGAAGATGTACAAGACGCCCGCCGAAACCGCCGCGTTTTTCGAAAAGTTCCTGCCTCTGGTCGCGGCGTCGAACCATGCGGATATCCTGATCTGCCCTCCGTACGTGAACATCGCGGCGGCGGTGGCGGCGGCCCGCGGATCGAACGTGGAGGTGGGCGGACAGAATCTCCACACGGCGAACAAGGAGGGCGCCTACACCGGCGAGATCACCGGCGCGATGCTGCGCGCGGCCGGTTGCTCGGCGGCGATCGTGGGTCACAGCGAACGGCGCCAGTATTTCGGCGAGACCTGCGCGACGGTGCTGCAGCGGACTCTGGCGGCGCTCGACGCCGGACTGCGGCCGGTGGTGTGCGTGGGCGAGCGGCTCGAGGAGCGCGAATCGGGGCGCACCGAAGAGGTCCTTGCGGCGCAGTTCCGCGACGGAATTGCCAAGCTAACGCCGGAGCAATTCGGGTGGATCGCGATTGCGTACGAGCCGGTGTGGGCGATCGGAACGGGCAAGACGGCGACGCCGGACATGGCGGCGGACGCCCACCGGTATCTGCGGAGCCTGGTTCGCCAGGCGTACGGCGCCGAAGCAGCGGCGGGGGTGCGAATCCTCTACGGTGGCAGCGTCAAGCCGGACAATGTGCGCGGGTTGATGGCGCAGCCGGAGATCGACGGCGCCCTGGTGGGTGGCGCGAGTCTCGATCCGGTATCGTTCGCCTCGATCGTGAACTTCTGATCGATCCCGGGCTTACTGGGCAGCCGGTTCGCCGGGGAAGAGGATCGGCCGGACCGCGGGGCTCATGCGCTGGAGTTCGGGCGCGTTATGCGCGAGTAAGGGGTCACTCCAGATCGTCCCGGGCGCTCCGTCGCGGCACTCGCTGCACTCGCGGGCGAGCGCCTCGCCGATCTCTCCATAACGCTTGCCGAGACTCCGCTTCAATTCCTCCGGCTCGGACAAGACTCCGATGACAAACACGCGGTCCTCGAATTCCCCGATCGCTTCGCGAACCGTCTTGTGCCGCTCCCGGTCGTTGTCGAAGTCGATGACGAGCACGAGGAGCCGGCACGGAAAGCGCTTCAAGCCGGCCGTGTCTTTCCTGACGGAATCGAGGACCTTCCGCCAACCGCCGCTCGGTGGCTGGACCTGAAATTGCCGGCTGTTGCTCTCAGGTAGGTGCCTCTGGAATGCGGCCGCAAGCTGCCTGCAGGCATCGTCCTCGGGAATTACCAGGACGTGGGGCTGCTCCTTGTTCGCACTCACGGCTCGAGATCCCCGCGCAGCATCGCACCCACGATGTCCCCACCGCGATCGACGTCCTCCAAGCGACGCGCGAGAACCGGCTCCGAATGGCTTCGGCGATGCAAGAGGATGGTGCACTCTTCCGTGAACGAACGAATGGCCTCCGAATGGTGGGACGTCATCACAATCTGGGATCCCGAGCGGAACGCCCTCCTCAGGCTCATCACGAAGTGCTGCACTTCGTCGAGCGAAAGGTGGCTATCCGGTTCGTCCCAGAAGCAAACGAGAGGGACGTTCTCCGCAAGCTCGCTCGCGGCGAGTAACAGGGCCCCGGCGAACTGCGACTTTTCTCCATCCGACAGATCCTGGAAGGGTACTCGCGCAGTTCCCTCATCGTTCGCGAACACGAGCTCCAGATCGCGCGCGTCCCCTCCCAACGTGCGGTTCTGAATATCGCGTAGGTCCGGCATTGGACCACGAAGGTAGTTCACCATCGTGGCGCCCGCCGCCTGCGAGAGCGCGGTCAGGCCCGTGTACCATGCGGCCAGATTCGCGAGGGACGAATCTGGTTGGAGCGTCTCGGAACTCGATTCGCCACCGATCATCCGAGGTACAGGCCGGAGAATCAACATTTGGCTGAGCCACTTCTTGAACAACGCAAGCGGCTGCGAGGATCTCTCCTGGATCAGTGGCAGCGCCACCGAGTGCCAGTCGATGCCCCACTTCACTTCCCTGCCGTCCCTCGTGAGCTTGACTTCGGCGAGGTTACGCCTAAATATCTCATCGCCATCCGAGGTCAGTACTTCCTCGCCGACTCTCAACTGCCGGAAGCCTTGCGGCAACTCCAGGGCCAAGCGGTAGGCCAAGCGTCGCGACTCGATTTCGACCTCGATTTCGAAAGTTACGGGAACCTCCCGCCGCCCGCGGGACAGGTCCTTCGGCTTGATCAACTCGTCCACTCGGTTGAGCCCGCGCCCGATGTTCTGGAACACCTCGAGCGCGACTCCCACGGTCGACTTACCCGATCCGTTGCGGCCGATCAGCAGCCAAGAAGACTGGCCGGCCAGCGACAGGTCGAAGTTCTCGAGGCATCGAAAATTGTGGACATACAGCCGGCGGATCATCGAAACAAGGATACCAAGGATACCAACGCCCGGCCGCTACGACTCTTCCGCCGAGCCCGCCGTGAAATAGGCGCAATCCGGGTGGTGGAACACGATGGCGCTGACGCTCGCCTCGGGCTCCATCATCATCCCTTCGGTTAGCAGCACGCCGATCTCCTAGGGAGCCAGCAAGGCGAACAGCCCCTGCTGGTCGTCCAGGTTCGGACAGGCCGGATACCCCAAGCTATAGAATAGCGCTTGCCGCGATACCTCGACGTGAAGGGTTCGGGCGGATCGCGATTGCGTACGAGCCGGTGTGGGCGATCGGAACGGGCAAGACGGCGACGCCGGACATGGCGGCGGACGCCCACCGGTATCCGCGGAGCTTGGTCCGCCAGGCATACGGGGCCGAAGCGGCGGCGGGCGCGCGGATCCTCTACGGCGGCAGCGTCAAGCCGGACAACGTGCGCGGGTTGATGGCGCAGCCGGAGATCGACGGCGCCCTGGTGGGTGGCGCGAGTCTCGATCCGGTATCGTTCGCCTCGATCGTGAACTTCTGATCGGCCGCGGCGCGGGGCTGGCGACGGCGCGCTCCAGTGCCATCGCCAGGAGGCGGAGTCCTGGAGTCAGTAGTCCGGCCAGACCAACCGGTCGAGTTCCAGATTGACTGACTCACCATGGCGGACCTCGACGCGCGCGGCGCGGGGCGCCCGGATGCACAACGATCCTGGCCGCGTCCGCCAGATCGATGGTGTCTGGATAGAACGTGGTCGTCCAGATCATCCCATGCCCGTCCTCGCGCGGCGGTTGCGGTACTGGCTTCGGGTTCTTGGCGGGGTCGGAGAACGAGATTTGCATGGAGGGAATCGCTCCGAGAATCCAGGGAACGGGCTCGAGGCGGCGAAAACGGAACAGCCCGTCTTCCGCGGTAATGCCTATCTGCGTCCATTGCTCGTCCCAGGGCCGCCGCAGTCCGACGGGGACTCCCTTCACCGGTTCCCGCGCTGGATTCAGCACCCTCACGGCAATCTCGCCGAGGGGAACCAACTCCGCCGCCAGCCTGACCTCGACGCCCACCGCGGAGATCGCGAAGGGCCGCGCGGCCGCGTGATCGGCCGACAGCATCAGATAGTCAGGATGATCGGTGACGATTCGATAAACTCCGTCCGCCAAGCCGGCAAATCGGAACTGCCCCAGCTCGCCGGACGCGCCGGTTTGCACGGACTCGCCGCCGAGGTAGAGCTTGACCGCGGCCCCGCTGACTGGGAGCTTGGTCGCCGCGTCCGTTACGCCGACCGCTACCGCGCCGTTCCGCGCGAACGCCTGGAGCGCCGGAACTGTTGCGATGAGGAGCACGGACCAGCTCACCCCCAACCTCCGCGGTCGCGCCGCGACGCCGACTTGCCGCATCGCAACTAGCGGTCTCGGCCGCCGCCTCCAGAGCGTCCACCGCCGGAGGAGCGTCCACCGCCGCCTCCGCCGCTCATGCCGCCACCGGAGGAGCGTCCACCGCCACCCCCGCCGCTCATGCCGCCGCCGGAGGAGCGTCCACCGCCACCCCCGCCGCTCATGCCGCCGCCGGAGGAGCGTCCACCGCCACCGCCACCGCTCCAGCCGCCGCCAGAGGAGCGTCCGCCGCCGGAGGAGCGTCCGCCGAAATCAGGCGAGGCCGACCGGGAGGGGGAACTCCATCCCCCACCCGACCGGCCGGAGCCCTCGGAGTACCGTCCGCCAGAGTCCGAACGCGAACTCCGCTCGCGCACGATGGGCGGGCTGATCCGCACCGAACCATCGGAGGAGGGGCGGGAGCCGCCGTCCACCCGCGATCCGGATTCCCCGCGCCGCCACGTTCCGCTATCCGGGCTCCCGGAGGAGCGGCGGGAAGAGGGTTCGCTCCGAGCGCTTCCTTCGGAGCTCCCCTCCCCGCCGCGCCGCCAGGAACCGGACGGAGATCCGGACTCGGAGGAACCGCCCGGATCTCCGAAGCTCCGCCATCCGCCGTTGTCCGAGCTTCGGGATGCGCCGCCGGAGCTCGAACGTCCAACGCCGCTATCGGGGCGAGCCGCCGGGGAGGCTTCGCCGCGCGCCCCGGGATCGCCGAACCGCCGCCAGCCGCCGCGATCGGTGTTCTCGGAGGAACGGCCAGTCCCCTCGGCTCCGCGAGGAGTGGCTTCCGATCCGCGACCGGTGGACTCACGGGAATCCCGCCGGCCGCCGCGATCAGGGTTCTCGGAGGAACGGCCAGTCCCTTCGGCTCCACGAGGGGCGGCTTCCGATCCGCGGCCGGTGGACTCACTGGAACCCCGCCGGCCGCCGCGATCGGTGTTCTCGGAGGAACGGCCGGTCGATCCGGCGCCGCGAGGAGTGGCTTCCGATCCGCGACCGGTGGACTCACCAACCCGCCGCCATCCGCCACGATCGGGGTTCTCGGAGGAACGGCCAGTCGCTTCGGCTCCGCGAGGAGTGGCTTCCGATCCGCGACCGGTGGACTCGCCAACCCGCCGCCATCCGCCACGATCGGTGTTGTCGGAGGAACGGCCAGTCGCTTCGGCTCCGCGAGAGGTGGCTTCCGATCCGCGACCGGTGGATTCACCAACCCGCCGCCACCCGCCACGATCGGTGTTGTCCGAGGTACGGCCTTCGCCTCCCCGCCCCGCGGCGCCGCGATCCGTGTTGCCGGCTGCCCGGCCACCAGCTTCAGCCGCGCGCCCCAGGTCGGAGCGTCCACCAGCCAGTTCGGAACCGCGCCGCGCCACGCCTTCCATGCCGCGCCGTTGGTCGTCAAAGCTCACGCGGTCGACCGCGGTGGGCTGCCGCCGGCTGTAGAACCGGTCGTTGCCGCCCGAATCGGTCCGCGCCCGGACGTCGCGATCGGCGAACCGCACGCTCTCGCGGGACGGCGCGACCGGAACCTGGCCGTGGACCAGAGAGGCGCGGCTAAGGTCGTCGCGGCCCAGAGAGCGAATATTGGTTACCCGGCCCGACGCGAAGTCCGCGCCATCCACCGCGGTTACGCCGTTCCGCCCACGAGCGTTCCGGTAGACGTTGGTGATGTTGGTATTATTGACGATCGTCACGCTGTTATCGATCCGGCCGCCGTTGCGGAATCCGCCGTAGTAGCCGTTGCCATACCAGGGGCGGTACACCTCGTAAGGAGCGAGCGGGCACCACCCCACGCGTCCGAACCCGATGCCCAGGCCCACGTTGACGCCAGAGTAGCTATTCCAACCGAAGAAGCCGACCAGCGCCGGCCGCCACCAGTGGCGTCCACCGATTCCGCCGCCCGGCCACCAGGCCCACGACGGGCCGTTCTGGAACCAGCGGCCATAGTGGTAAGGCGCCCAACCCCAGGGATCGTAACTTACCCAGGTCCACCCATACCAGTCGACCCATGCCCAACGGCCGGACCGGTAAGGCGCCCATCCGGGGGCGACATCGGGCTGCCAGACCATGCCGTAAGAAGGCGCGTTGACCCACCGGCCATGCGAATCCAAGTCCTCGGCGCCGTAGATGTCGGTGGAGACATAGCGGTAAGAGTTGGACCGGTTCAAGTCACGGTCTCGCCGGTCGTTCCAGCGATCCCAATCGTCCTCCGGCACGGCGCGGGCCAAGGTTTGCAGTTCCGGATCGGCCTGCGTACCGCGCGCCAACATGGTACGGCCGGAACCCAGCCGCTCGGAGCCGCGGGGCGTGAAGATATCGGCCTCGCCGCCGCGAACGGTGACCTCGGTGGTCGCATCGGGCTTCACTTCCACCCGGTACTCGCCCTTCTTCAGCGGGCGAATCGAGATCGAAGGAGTGGAGATTTCGACCTCCGCGTCGCTATCGCGCAGCACGCGGAAGGTGACCAGGCCGGACGCCAACTGCACCATGTAGCGCCGCTGCTCGAGCTCGCCCATGCGAATCTCGGAGCCCGGCGCCACGCGGATCATGTTGGCGTAGTCGAACTGGACTTCAGCGCGGGAGCCGGGGCCGGTGTAGATCCGGTCCTGCACCAACACGGGGGCGTTGATCGCCGCCGCGGTGGTGTCGCCGGAATCGCCGCGCTTCACCGACACGTCGCCGTTGATGACGCTGATGCGTGCGACGCCCCTGCCAGGCCGGTCCTCTTCGGGGCCGGTTTGGGCGGCGCTGGGAGCCGCAACCGCGAGAATAGCCAGAATCAGGTTCGTGCGTTTCATGGTGTCTGCCACCTCTTTCGCAGTTCCTGAATACACGTGGACTTCCAAATCCGGAAGCCATTGATTCTATTGGATCGGCCCTGGCGAAAAGGCGGAAAGGACCGGTTGAAAACCACCACTCCGATGGCTGCAACCGGCCATCCGGGCTACCACTGGAGCCGAAGAGTGAGCTGAGTGGTCCGCGCGGCGCTGCCCGAGTTGCGGGTCGCCAGGATACCGTCGGACCCGATCGAGTTCGGATTGTTGGGGTGGTTGAACACGTTGAACACGTCGATGTTAACGCGGGCCACCAGCCGTTCGGTGATGTTCACGAACTTGAACAGAGACGCGTCCATACCCCACTGGCGCGGACCCGGCAGGTACTGGTTGCGCCACGGATGGAGGCCGTTGTCGAAGTTCGTCCGCTGGACCGTGCCGTTCTTGAGCGGAATCCAGACGGTGTTGGTGTCCCAGAACTGCGAGACCACGGTGCCCGCGGGCGCGTTCGGCGGAAGGGCGGTCTGGCCCACCGGAATCATCGGCGTGGCCGCCGGTTTGTAGCTATCCGGGACGCCCATGATGCCGTTCGGCTTGCCGTTGCGATCGACGCTATTGATCTGATTCGCGGGGATGTAGCCGTTCCACCAGAGGTAGCCGGGAAAGCAGCGGCCACTGCGGCAATCCTCGACCGGATATTTGTAATCGTAGCGCTCGATCGTCTTCGGGCCCGAAGGAAAGATTCCCGTCGGCATCGCGAAGAAGAAGCTCCGCAGGTTGCCCATGCCCGCCGCCTGCCAGCCGCCGAGAAACTTGTCGGCGATCCCGTTCATGTTGCCGCCCACTTTCTTGCCCCGTCCGAACGGCAGATCGGCGACGAAGTTCCAGCGGACGCGATGCTTGGGGATCTCCCAGTCGCGGCGGTACTGCATGAAACGGATACGCTGATCGATGTTCTCCGGCACGGCGCCGGGCATGTAGGTATTGAGGCTGCCGACGAAGTCGTTGCCCTCCTGGCCGCCGAGCATCATGGTGTTACCGACGAGATAGAAGAGCTGGTAAGCGAAGCCCTTGTCGTAACGGCGCTCGAGTTCGAACTGGGCGCCGTTGAAGCGGGATCTACCCTTCCTCGTGAATTCGTTGAGGCTGCCGTAGACGGTGTTCTCGAACGGCCGCGTGGCCACGCTCGAGAAATCGCCGGTCGGCAACGGCTCCTGCCGCGTGGCGTACCAGATATAACCCGGCGTCGACTCGTTATGGCGGACCCACACCTCCTGGTTTCCGCTGTAGTTGCCCACGTAGGAGACCCGGGCCACGGTGTTACCCATCAACTCTTTCTCGACCGTCAGGTTCCAGTCCTGAACCCGGCCGTCGGGTTGGTTGACGTCGCGGAAATTGGAAGCAGCGAATCCGCGCGGCAGAGTTCGTGTGTCGTTGATGTCGATGGCGTTCACGCTGTTCTGGCCGGCGACGAATCGCGGTACCGACCGCAAGCCGTAGTTCGGCAGCCCGTCGGGCGACTGCACCGTGTTGGTCAGGCTGTTCGAAAAGCTGGCGCGGGAGGGCGTGCCGCCCTGAGAACTGCCCCACGACCGGTAAGGTATGGGATAAGTGGAGATCCGGTAGCCGCCGCGCATCACGAACGCCTTCGCCCCGGAGAATCCGCGATAAGCGAACCCAAGGCGGGGCCCGAAGTTGTTGTAGTTGGTGTTGACCAGCGTCCGCGGCATTCCGGCTTCCTTCCAGGTGATGACCTTGCCGCCCTGAGCCTGAATCTGCTTGACCACCTGGGGCAGCAGCGCGCCGCTCTTGTACATCGCGTCGAGGTCGTTGCCGACCACGTACGCCTTGTCCTTGAGGGAAAACCCGAAGAACGCGCCGTTGGCCTCACTCACCGGCGGGCGGAACTCGTACCGCAGACCGAGGTTCAGAGTCAGCCGCGGCGTCACCTTCCAGTTGTCCTGCAAGTAGGGCGAGTACTCCTTTCCTAACACGAACATGTAGTTCCGGCCGTAAGCGCTCGCGTAGTTCATCGAGCCCAGGAACATGTTCGCGAAGTCGTGGCCGGTGAACGGCAACGCGATCGGGTTGACGGCCGGGGAGGTGGTGTCGTGCAGAGCGGTAGCCTGCGTGCTCCAATTGTGGTCGACGGTGGCCGGGAAGTTGTTCATGTCCAGCGAATCGCGCCGGTAGTGGAAGCCGAACTGGAACTCGTGCTTGCCGAGGATCTTGGTTGCGTTCTCCTGAACCTGCGTGTACCAGGAGGGCGAATCGAAGATGTTGTCGCGAAAGTAGCCGTAGCCGCTGAGGCCGGTCCCGGTGAGTTGGGGCACGGTGACGGACTTGAACGGATTTGGCAGTCCCAGCGCCGCCGAGTAGTCGGTGCGGCCGTTGCCGTTGCCGCGGAGCTGGTTGTCGCGCGTGACGCTCACCATCGTTTCGGCGAAGAGCGTGGGAGAGAAGGTGTGGACCCAGGTCGCGGAGAGCGCCTTGTTGGGCGCGGTGCGCAGAGTCCCGCCCCAGAGTTGATCGGTGGTGATCTGGCCGGCAAATTGGTACAACTGGTTCGCCGAACTCTGTGTGTACCGCGCGAACATGGTGTCCTTGCTCGAGAAGCGGTGATCGATGCGGGTGCTACTGGTCCAGTTCTTGTTCCAGCTCGGCGAGGGGCCGGTCCAATTGAAATCGATCAACGGATTCACGTCGGGCAGCGTGGGCAGCGGAGTGACGGAGAGCAGCGCCTTGGCGAGCGGGCTGATGCGATTCGGGTCCACGGTGTTGAGCACGTTGTTGTGGCTCACCTGCTGGCGTTGCCAGTTCGCGCCGGTGGACCAGGGATCGTAGATGCGGGACTGGCGGCCCTGCACGTCGACCAGGCCGCGGAAGTCGCCGTTGCGCATCGCCTCGGTCGGCACGCGCCATTGCAGCGTGCTCGGGCTGATGGTGCGGCTAGCCTCCCAGGCGGAGAAGAAGAAGGTCCGGTCGCGGCCGTTGTACAGGCCCGGGATGTAGACCGGCGCGCCGGCCGAAGCGCCGAATTCGTTGCGGTTCAGGTAGGGAGCCTTGGTGTAGGTGTCCTGGCGTTGCCGGGCCTTGCCGATCGCGTTGTTGCGGTTGGTTTCAAACAGCGCGCCGTGAAATTGATTGGTTCCGCTGCGGCTGGAAACCACAAGCGTGGCCGGCCGCGTGAACTTCGCCGATGCGCTGTTGATCTCGACCTTGAACTCCTCCACGGCGTCCAGTCCCGGCGGGCGTTGTTGGGACCAGCCCTCCCAGGACTCGTTGTGTTGCGTGCCGTCGAACACGAAGACCATCGTGCCCATGCGCATTCCGTAGGCGCGCATGCCCGCGCTGCCGCTGGTTTCGACGCCGGGCACGGTGGCGTACATCAGACTGGTAATGGCTCGGCCGTTGATCGGCAGTTGCTGGATGCGTTGACGCTCGAGCACGTGGCTGATCGAAGGCTCGGTGGCAAGCAACGGCGTGACGTCCTTGACCACGACCTCGGTTGCCGTCTGCCCCACCGCAAGCACCGGTTCGAGGCTCACGTCCTGCTGCACCTGCACGCTCAGCGTGGCTTCGTAGCGCTGCATACCGGGCATTTCCACCACGACGCGATAGGGTCCGGGAACCACGCCAGGCAGCACGAAGATGCCGGAGTCGTTGGTTTTCGACGCGCGCGAGTCGTTGGTGTTGGAATTGGTGAGCGTCACCGACGCGCCGGGAACGACAGCGGAACTCTGATCGCGGACGACGCCGCGGACAGTGCTATTGGAGGCCTGAGGCCAAGCCGGGACGGCGGCGAGCACCAAGACGGCCACCGTGGCCGAACGGGGATGAATCACGAGGAGCTCCTTTCCGAGCGCAATTCAGCAATGCTAAGACTGCTAGCGACGAAACGCAAGGGGGCGCCCGGTGGTACGATTCCCGGTAGTGACAGCCTGGCTTCTCGCCGCGCTCGCGGGGGCGGCGCCCGTCCCCATCGCGTTCGAGGAGGTTTCGCGCGCCGCCGGGATCGCCTTTACGCTCCGGCATTCGCCCACTCCGGCGCGGCATCAGATCGAAACGATGGCGGGCGGCGTGGCTGCGCTCGATTTCGACAACGACGGCCGGCTCGATATCTACTTCGTCAACGGCGCGCGCCAACCCGGCCTCGGCAAGACGGATCCGTCCTACTACAACCGCCTCTATCGCAACGTGGGCGGCAACCGCTTCGAGGACGCGACGGCCAAGGCCGGCGTCCAGGGCGAAGGCTACGCGACGGGCGTGGCCGCGGCCGACTACGACAACGACGGCTTCACCGACCTGTTCATCGCGGGCGTGAATCGCGACATCCTGTATCGGAATCGCGGCGACGGCACGTTCGAGGATGCCACTTCGCGCGCGGGCCTGGCGCATCACGGCGGGATGCGCCAGCCCTGGTCGATCGGCGCCGGCTGGTTCGACTACGACAACGACGGGCGGCTGGATCTGTTCGTGGTGAACTACGTGGCGTGGGATCCGGCGAACGAGCCGCCGTGCACGGCCGGAGCCGAGCGCGTCTACTGCCATCCCAAGTACTACCAGGGCTTGCCCAATCGCCTCTTTCGCAACAATGGCGACGGGACGTTCACCGATGTGTCGGAACGTTCGGGGATCTCGGCGCACGTGGGAAAAGGAATGGCGGTGGCCTTCCTGGACTACGATGCCGACGGCCGGCTGGACGCGATGGTCACCAACGACACCACGCCGAACTTCCTGTTCCACAACGAAGGCGGCGGGAGGTTCCGCGAGACCGGAATCACGGCGGCGGTGGCATACAACGACGACGGGCGCGCGCTGAGTTCCATGGGGGCCGACGCGCGCGATATCGACAACGACGGGCGGGAGGACTTGTTCGTCACCGCGAATCATAACGAGACGTTTCCGTTGTTTCGCAATCTGGGCCGGGGCCTGTTCTCCGACATTGCGTATCCGAGCGGGGTGGGCCGTCTGACGCTCGCCTTCACGGGTTGGAGCAACGGCATCTTCGATTTCAACAACGACGGCTGGAAAGACCTGTTCGCGGCGCGCGGCGCGATCGACGACAACCTGGAGCGGTTCTCGCATCGGAAGGCCGCGCAGACGAACATGGCGCTGGCAAACACCGGCAATCTCCGGTTCGTCGAAAGCGGCTCGTCTCTGAAGGGGACGGGGCTGCATCGCGGCGCCGCCTTCGGAGATTTCGACGGCGACGGACGCGTGGACGCGGTGGTTACCCGCCTGGGCGAGCCCGCCCTGCTGCTGCGCAACGTTTCCCCGGCGCGCAATCGTTGGCTGGCGTTGCGGCTGCGCGGACGCAAGAGCAATCGCGACGGGATCGGCGCGATGGTGGAAGTCACCGGCGCCTCCGGCCGGAAGCAATGGAACCGGTGCACCACCGCCGTGGGCTATGCGAGTTCCAGCGACCGCGCCGTCCATTTCGGCATGGGCGGCGACGGGAGAGCCTCGGTCGAGATTGCGTGGCCATCGGGCGTTCGCCAGAGGATCGCCGATGTCGCGTGCGACCGCTACTTGACGGTGGACGAACCGTAGCGCATTTCGCGTTCGCCCTCCTCGGTTCGGCCCAGTTGCAGATACGCGCGACCGAGCAACAGCCTGGCGGGCGAGTTCGCCGGATCGAGTTGGACGGCGGTTTCCAGGCGCTTGACGGCGTCCCCGGGCCGCCCGAGATGCAGCAGTGCGCGCCCCGATTCCAGATGCGCGCGCGCCGACCGGGGATTCTCGAGGCAAGCCGGCTCGAGAAGCACGGCCGCTTCTTCCGCGCGTCCTTGGCGCGACAGGAAAGCGCCGTAGTCGATGCGAGCGTCCTCCGCCGCGCGGTCCGATCGTTGGCGCGCCTGAATGGCGTCCTTGAAGTGGCGTTCGGCCTCGGCGGGAAGATCGAGCGCGGCGAAGTTCAGGCCGGCGGCGCGTTCGACGCGGTCGAGCTTGGCGCGGGTTGCGGCCTTGCGGGCTTTCTCGAACGCGGGAACGGCTTCTCGATAACGGCCGGCGGTGAAGAGAGCGCGGCCGAGGAAGTAGCAGTTGTCCTGGTCGCGCGGATCGGCGTCGCACGCCTTGGCGAAGTGCGCCGCGGCGGAGACGAAGTCGCCGGCGCTCGCCGCTTTCATGCCGGCGTCCTTCCAATCCGCCTGGAACCACGCGAGCAGGGCCAGCAGCGCCATGGCCTCACTCCTTGCTGGACGCGGGGAACGCCAAAGCGGCGAGCACCACCACCACGCATCCGATCACGTTGTACCAAAGGAACGAAATTCCGGTGAAGGAATGCGCCGCGAAGATGGCGGCTTCGCCCACCAGAAGTCCGGTGAAGGCCGCGTTCGCGCCCACGCGAGGAAAGAAGAACGCGAGCGTGAACACGCCGAGCAGGCCGCCGTAGAACAGCGATCCCAGCATGTTGACCGCTTCGATCAGCGAGCCCAGCCCGCGGCCGAACTGCGCCGTCGCCACGGCGTAGGCGCCCCAGAAGACGGTGAACCAACGCGACGCGGCCAGATAGTGCCTATCCGTTTGGCCGGGCTTGAGGAACCGCTGATAGATATCGATCACCGAGACGGTGGCCAGGGAGTTCACTTCGGCGGAAATGGTCGACATGGCCGCCGCGAAGATCGCCGCCATGATGAGGCCGACCACACCCACGGGCATGTACTTCGTGACGAAACCGAGGAACACGTAGTTGGTGTCGTTCAGTCCACCGGCGAGTTTCGCCGCGTCCTTGCGGGCGGCTTCCACGTCCGCCTGGGCGCGGCGGTAGCGTTCGGGCGAAGCGCCGGCCAGCAGATCGCGCGCCGCCGTCCGGCGCTCGTCGAAGGCGCGGTCGTATCGCGCCGCCACTTCGCCATAGGCCGCGTCGCGTTCGATCCGATGGAGTTCGCCTTCGTGAAACAACAGCGGCGGCTTCTCGAACGTGTAGAACACGAACACCACCGCGCCGGTCAGCAGAATGAAGAACTGCATCGGGATCTTCGCCATCGCGTTGAACAGCAGGCTCAGCCGGCTCTGCGTCACCGAGCGTCCGGTGAGATAACGCTGCACTTGCGACTGGTCGCAGCCGAAGTACGCCAGGGCCAGGAACATGCCGCCGAGCAGCCCGTTCCACAGGTTGTACCGGTCGTTCCAGTCGAAGGTCGTCACCACCGCGTTCAACCGGCCCGCCGCGCCCGCGATGGTGAGCGCTCCGCCGAAGCCCACGTCGGGCGGCAGCAGCGAGACGGCGAGTCCCAGGGCGACGAACAGTCCCACGATCATCACGAGCATCTGCTGGAAGTCGGTCCATGTGACGGCCTTGATTCCGCCCATCGTCGTGTACGCCACGGTGGTGGCGCCCATCAGAAGCGTGGTCCAACGATCCGGCCACCCGAGGATCACGGTGAGCACGATGGCCGGCGCGTAGAGAGCGACGCCCACCGCGAGTCCGCGCTGGATAAGGAACACGACGGCCACCAGCGCGCGCGTCTTTGCGTCGAAGCGGCGCTCCAGGTACTCATAGGCGGTGTAGACGCCGGAGCGGTGAAACACGGGGACGACGAACGCCGAGATCAGCACCATCGCGATGGGCAGTCCGAAGTAGAACTGGACGAATCGCATGCCGTCGGCGTAGGCTTGCCCGGTGGTGGAGATGAACGTGATCGCGCTCGCCTGCGTCGCCATGATGGAAAGCGCCATGGCGTACCAGGGCATGTCCTTGCCGGCCAGCAGATACTCGTGCGTGGTGGCGTTGCGGCGGGACCGCCACAGGCCGTAGACAATGATCGCGATCAGCGACCCGGCGAGCACCACCCAATCGAACGGCCTCATCGGCGGTACGCCTGCGTGAAGGCAGCCAGCGCCGCGATCACGCACACCAAATACAAGAGGACCGCGGCGTAGACGCGCTTCCAGGTCCCCAGGAACGGCGGAGGTTCGTTCATGTCAGCGCACCTTGCCCGCGCTGAGGATGTTGGCGAAAATCCGGTAGGCGCCCGGCACGCCCGCCGGAAGCTGGCGGAACCAGGCGAGGGGCGTGAACACGTAAACTCCCTCGCCGTGCCGCGTGTAGAGAGTCCCACCCTGCTGGGGCTTTTCGCCGGGATCGCTCATTTCCCAGATGGCCTCGTACCTGGGATCGAAGTCGGAGGCGAAGTACAATCCGCGCTCCTGAATCCAGCCCTCGTAGTCCGCCGGTTCGATGCGATTGGGCGCCTGGAGCAGCGGATGATCGGGCTTCAACGGCCGCATCGCGGCCTCTTCCACGGTGATGCGGCCGGAGCCGGTCTTCAAAGGATACGGTCCGATCTTGGAGAGTAGCGCGGGATCGCCGCCCATGAATCCGCCGGGCGGGACGTTGTACTGCACGACGAGCGTGCCGCCCTTGGACACCCAGTCGAACAGCCGTTGCTGATTGGCGCGCAGGTCCTTGCGCGTGTTGTACGCCCGGACTCCGGTGACAATGGCATCGAACCGGGAGAGGTCGCCCGAGGCGAGATCGTCGGCGCCGAGCAGCGTCACTTCGCAGCCGAGTTGCCGCAGCGATCGAGGCACGTCGTCACCCGCGCCCATCACGTAGCCGACGTTGCGAGCCAGCACGCGAGCGCCGGTGCGCACCACCTTGGCGACGGCCTCGGGAAAGACGGTGCGCGGCGGAATGTGATCGTACTCGATGGTCCGCATGCCGTGGCGGACGATGACGCCATCGATCTTCGCGGACGCGGCGAGCGACGCCACCGACGCGGCGGCGGGAGGCGTCACGCGGAACTTCAGCGCCGCCACCTCACCGTCGTCCTCGAGGGCGAACTTCGCCGACGCAGGCGCCACCGACCATCCCGCCGGGGCCTCGATGGCAAGCTCGCCGGACGCGCCCGCGCGATTCGCGCGCACCTGGACGGTAACCTCGCGGCTATCGATGGAGGGGAACACGAGAGCCCGTTCGGCGAACTCGACCGCCACCGGAGGCGCGACGACCGGCATTCGAGCCAGTTCGCCGCGAGCCGCTTCCACGTAGCGGTGAATCACCGGACGCCAGACTCGCAGATCCTGTCCGGCGACTTTCAGCGCGAACTCGGCGGTCCACGGCGGAGCATCGTCCGCGGCGCCGATTCGCGCGGGATCGGCGATGTCGTAGCGAGCGCCTTTCAGCGGCTTCTCGAGCCAGAACGGCTGGCTGTACCGCGCCGGGGCGGCGGCGCGCAGCGTCCATGTGGCGGGCTTGTTGTACTCGAGCGCCGATCCCTCGCCACGCCCGGTTCCGATGGAAACGGAGACGACGCTGGCCTCCACGCCGCGCGCCCGCGCGATCGCCGTCGCACGCAGTTCCACGGAAGCGCCCGGAGCGAAAGTAGCGCGTGGCGCCACGGCTTCGAGCGCCAAACCCGCCGCCTGTGCGATCGCCTCGTCCGCCTCACGCAGCTTCGCCTCTGGCCACGGCCCTTTCAGAGACGCCATCCGCCGCCGCGCTTCGATCAGCGCGGGCACGGATGCTTGTGGACGGGCCGCATCGAACGAACGCGCGGCTTGCGCCAGCGCCTCTTCGACCGCTTCGCCGCCGGCCACGCGATTCCATGTCGTCTCGATTCCGTCGAACGGTCCGTCCCTGGCGGGCTCGCCTTCGATGACGCGCAGGAAGTCGCGCATCGATCCCTTGCGCTCCGGCGCGCCCATCGCCTGGCTGCGATGCAGCGACCGGCTCATACCAGCGATCTCTCCATAAGAGAAGCCGGAGAGCGGATCGAATTCCCCGACGTCGAGTTCGATCTTGTCCGCTGTCTTGGCCGCCTCCTCTTGCATCTGGCGAGTGAAGCCGGGCATGTTGTAGAGCAGCCGCTTAGCCTTCCACGGCGCCAGTTGCTGGGTGGGAAACCGCGCGGGGTCGCTTGCGGCGAGAAACGCCTGACGGCCGAGCATCGCCGAAGCCTGGTGTTGCCCGTGGCCATCGCGAGGAGTGCCGGAGAACCGGAGCACGACCACGTCCGGCTGAAACCGCCGGATCACTCTCACCACGTCGCCGAGCGCCTCCTCGCCGCCCCACTTGGCGAGCGTCTCGTCAACTGTCTTGGTGAACCCGAAATCGATCACGCGCGTGAAGAACTGTTCCGCGCCGTCGATGCGCCGCGCCATCAGTAGTTCCTGCGTGCGAATCAGCCCCATCAGCTCACCTTGTTCGGAGCCGATCAGATTTTGTCCGCCTTCGCCGCGCGTCAACGACAGATAGCCGGTGCGCAGGTTGCGTCCCTTTGCGAAATAGGCGAGCAGCGCGGTGTTCTCGTCGTCGGGATGCGCGGCGATCATGAGCACGCTGCCCAGTGTCCGCAGGCGCTCGATGGCGCGGCGGGTCTCTCCGGAGCCCGAGGGGGCGCGCGGTTCGGCGAGCGCCGCGGCGCACAGGATCGCGGTCAACAGGAATCGCGTCGGCATCTGATCAGTGTAGCGTCCGGCCCGCCTCGGATACACTCAAAAGACATGTCCCTGATGACGGAGGAGATCCGGCAACAACCGGCCGTGTTGGAGCGAACGTTGCGCGAAGGACTGGGCGCGGCGGAAGGACTGCGGCGCGCCGTCGAGGGCCGCAAGCCGCGGTGCATCGTGCTCACGGCGCGGGGCACGTCCGACAACGCGGCGCTCTTCGGACGATACCTGCTCGAGCTGCTGACCGGAATCCCGGTGTCGCTCGCGGCTCCGTCGATCTTGACGCTTTACGGGGGCAACGTCGACTACGAAGGCTGCCTGGTGGCGGCGATCTCGCAGTCGGGCGAATCCACCGACACCAACCTCGTGCTGAACCGCGCCAAGGAACAGGGCGCCATCACGGTAGGCGTGACGAACGAACCCGAGAGTTCGCTGGCCGCGATCCCCGATCATTTGATGCTGGTGCAAGCGGGGCGGGAACGGAGCGTCGCGGCGACCAAAACCTACACGGGCCAAGTGATGTCGATGTACTTACTAGCGTGGGCGCTGGGCGGAAAAATCGATCTCGACGATCTGCGCGGCATCCCCGATCTCGCCGAGCAGGCGCTGACGCTCGAACAGGAAGTGGCGTCGTTCGCCGACCGCTACCGGTTCATGAATAGCACCGTGGTGATCGGCCGCGGATTGAACTATTCGAACGCGTTCGAATTCGCTTTGAAACTGATGGAGACTTGCGCCGTGGTCGCCGAGCGGTTCTCCTCCGCCGATTTCCTGCACGGCCCGATCGCGATGCTCGAACCGAGGTTCCCCGTTTTCGGGTTCGCGCCCGGAGGCGCCACATGGCCCACCATGCGCGAAACGTTCGAAACGCTGCGGGAGACGACAACCGAGACGTTGCTGATCACCGACCGCTCCAATCCCGACGTCAAGGAGCTCTCGCGCCGGCGCCTGGTGATTCCCGCGGCGATCCGCGACGAGACGCTCACGCCGATTCCCTATATCATCCCCGCGCAATTGTTCGCGGCCTACCTGGCCGAGGAAAAGGGCCTCGACCCGGACAACCCGCGCGGACTCACAAAGGTCACCCGAACTCTTTAAACAATGCCACTACCCATTCCGATCCGCGGGATCGTCACCCCGCTCATCACGCCTCTTCGCACGCCGGACGCGATCGACGAAGAGTGCCTTGACCGCTGCATCGAACACGTGATCGACGGCGGCGTGGCCGGCGTCTTCGTGCTCGGCACCACGGGCGAAGGGCCGGCGCTTTCGGCGGCCGCGCAACGAACCGTCGTCAACCGTTCGGTGAAGACCGCCGCGGGCCGCGTTCCGCTGCTGGTGGGCATCGCGCACTCCTCCTACGAAGACTCGCTCGCCATCGCGCGCCATGCCGCGGACGCGGGCGCCGATGCGGTGGTCACCACCGGCCCGCTGTACTTCGGCGTGTCGCAGATGGAGTTGCTGGCCTACGTCGAGCGGCTGGCGCACGATTCGCCGCTGCCGGTCTACATCTACAACATCCCGAGTTGCTCGCATGTGCGGTTCTCGGTGGAGACCGTCGAGAAGGCATCCGAACTGGCGAACGTCGCGGGCGTGAAAGACAGTTCGGCGGAAATGGTCTACTTCCACCGGATCCGCACCGCGGTGTCCCACCGGCAGAACTTCGCCGTGCTGATGGGTCCGGAGGAGCTGACGGGCGAAGCCGTGCTGACGGGAGCGCATGGAGGCGTGAACGGCGGATCGAACCTGTTCCCGTCGCTGTACGTGTCCATGTACGAAGCGGCGGCGCGCGGGGACTCGACCGAGGTGGCTCGACTGCAGGCGCGCGTGTTGGCGGTAAGCGCGGCGGTCTACGACCCGACGTATCTGCCGGGGATGAAGTGCGCCGCCGCCACGCTGGGATTGTGCCGCGAAGTGTTCGCCGCGCCGTACGAGCCGGCGCCGGAACCCCGGCGGCGCGCGATTCGCGACTTCATCGAGCGGATGGACTAGCGCCACTCATCGCTGCCTGGAGTACTCTGGAGAGCTAGATGAAACCTCCCCTTTGGCACGGCGTGTTTCCCGCCGCCACTACCCATTTTCGCGACGACGAGTCCATCGACATCGCCGCCACCTTGCGGCACGTCGAAATCATGATCCAGTCCGGCATTCACGGCTTGATCATGCTCGATACGGTGGGCGAGAACATGTCGCAAACCGTCGACGAAAAGGTGGGCGTGTTGAAAGCCGCCGTGGAGGCGGTTCGCGGACGCATTCCGGTGCTGAGCGGCATCGCCGAGTGCACGACGCGCGAGGCGTGCCGGTTCGCGGCGCTCGCGGCGAAAGCCGGCGCCGACGGGTTGATGGTGCTGCCCGCGATGGTCTACAAGTCCGATCCACGCGAGACGATTCTGCACTTCCGCGCGGTGGCCGGCGCGACGGACCTGCCCATCATGGTCTACAACAATCCGCCCGCCTATTCGGTGGACATCACGCCCGCGATGTTCGCCGAACTGGCGGATCAGCCGACGCTGGCGGCAATCAAGGAATCGTCCGAGAATCCGCGCCGCATCACCGATATCGTCAACGCTTGCGGCTCGCGCTACATCCTGTTCGGCGGCGTGGACGACCTGATTCTGGAGTGCTTCGCGCTCGGCGCGGTGGGCTGGGTGTCGGGTCTGGTCAACGCGTTTCCACGCGAGAACCGCCTGCTGTGGGACTTGCTCGTCACCGGCGACTGGAATCGCGCGCGCGAAGTCTACCGCTGGTACACTCCGCTGCTGCATCTCGACGTGCACGTGAAGCTGGTGCAGTACATCAAGCTCGCGATGGCGGAGACGGGCATGGGCTCCGAGAAGACCCGCGCGCCGCGGCTCCCGCTGACCGGTGAAGAGCGCGGCCGCGTGCTGTCGATCGTCCGTCAGGGCATCGCCACGCGGCCGTCATGAGGGAAGTCCGCGTCATCGATTCGCACACCGCGGGAGAGCCCACGCGGGTGGTGATCGCGGGCGGTCCCGATCTCTGCGGCGGAACCGTCGCCCAGCAGCTAGCGGCGTTCCGGCGCGATTTCGATGCGTTCCGCTCGGCGGTGGTGAACGAACCGCGCGGCAACGACGCCATGGTGGGAGCGCTGTTGTGCGAACCTTCCGATGCGTCGTGCACCGCCGGCGCGATCTTCTTCAACAACACCGGCTACCTGAACATGTGTGGGCACGGAACCATCGGGCTGATGGTGACGCTCGGATATCTGGGCCGGCTCGCGCCGGGCGTGCATCGCATCGAGACTCCGGTGGGCGTGGTGAGCGCCGAACTGCACGAAGGCAACGAAGTGTCGCTCGACAACGTGCCGAGCTATCGCGAATCGCACGCGTTGACCGTCGACGCTCCCGGCCACGGCGCGGTCACCGGCGATGTCGCGTGGGGAGGCAACTGGTTCTTCCTGGTGGAAGGCTCACCGGTTCCGATCGATCTGGCGCACGTAGAGGAACTCACCGCGTACACGTGGGCGATCCGGCAGGCGCTGGACGCGATGGGTCTCTCGAAGATCGACCACATCGAAGTGTTCGGCCCGCCGCGTAATCCCTCGGCCCATTCGCGGAACTTCGTGCTGTGTCCCGGGAAAGCGTACGACCGGTCGCCCTGCGGCACCGGGACCAGCGCCAAGCTCGCGTGCCTGCAAGCGGCGGGCAAGCTGCGGCCCGGCGAGGTTTGGCGGCAGGAGAGCATCGTGGGCGGCGTGTTCGAAGGCAGCTATTCGATCGTCGACGGCGCGGTGATCCCGCGCATTCGTGGATCGGCGTTTGTAACAGCGGACGCGAAGTTGATCCTCGACGAACGCGATCCTTTCTTGTGGGGCATCCGGCGGTGAACCCGGATGTCGCGATCGTGGGCGGCGGCATCGTGGGTGCGGCGTGCGCGGACGCCTGCGCGGCCGCTGGATTATGCGTCGTCGTGGTGGAGCATGGAGTGGAAGGCGGCGGCGCGACCGGCGCGGGCATGGGACACCTCACCGTGATGGACGATTCGGAAGCGCAGTTCGCGTTGACCCGCTGTTCGGTGGACCTGTGGAACCGGCTCGGTCCGGAGCTTCCCGCCAACGTCGAGTACACGCCGTGCGGAACGTTGTGGGTCGCGGCGGACGAGGAAGAGATGGGCTGGGTGCGGCGCAAGCATGCCTGGCACGCGGATCGGGGACTCCGGACCGAGATCCTGGACGCGGCCGCGCTCACCGAAGCGGAGCCCAACTTGCGGCGCGGGCTGGCCGGCGCATTGCGCGTCCCGTGCGACAGCGTGATTTACCAGCCGGCCGCGACGCGATTCCTGCTCGATCGGTCGCGCGCCGGCATCGTCCGCGTGCGCGCCACGGCGATCGGCGAGGGCTCGGTGAGACTCGCGGACGGTGGCCAACTGAGCGCGGGAGCGGTCGTGAACGCGGCCGGCGTGGACGCTCCGCGCCTGACGCCGGGCATCGAGATCGAGCCGCGCAAGGGGCACCTGCTGATTACCGATCGCCTGCGGGGCTTCGCGCGGCATCAACTGGTGGAACTCGGATACCTGAAGAGCGCGCATGGATCGCGCGGCGACTCGGTCGCGTTCAACCTGCAACCGAGAGCGACCGGACAGTTGCTGATCGGCTCATCCCGGCAGATGGGCGCGACGGGCCCGGAGGTGGAGCCGCGAATGCTCTCCTGGATGTTGCGCCGCGCTGTGGAGTTCATGCCCGCGCTGCGTTCGCTGCCCGCGATCCGCGCCTGGACCGGATTCCGCCCGTGCACGCCGGACAATCTGCCCTACATCGGACTCGCTCCCGGCGCGCGATCCATCTATGTCGCCGCGGGCCACGAAGGCCTGGGCATCGCCACTTCGCTGGCGACCGGGCTGCTCATCGCGGCGGCGATCGCCGGCGGCCCAACGCCGGTTCCGCCCGCTCCCTACGATCCCGCCAGGAAGGCCGCGCATGCGCATTCGCATTGATGGCCGCGAATTCGAGGCGCCCGAACAGTGCAGCGTCGCGGCGGCGATCCTGAACACCGGCGCGGCGGGATTCGCGCCACTGTGCGGCATGGGCATCTGCATGCAATGCCGCGCCACGGTGGATGGGGCGCCGCTGATGCAAGCCTGTCAGCTTCCATGCCGCGAAGGAATGACGGTGGAGACGCGATGAATCGAGTGGTGGTGATCGGAGCCGGTCCCGCGGGTCTGATCGCCGCGGCGTGCGCGGCCCAGGGCGGCCGCCAGGTAACGCTGGTCGACGACAATCCAGAACCCGGCGGCCAGCTCTGGCGCGGAGGCGGCGGCGGAGTGGCGCGCCAGAAGCTCGAAGGCGTCAACGTCGCGCTGCTCAATGGCGCGCGAGTGGTGGCCGCGCACGGCAACACGCTCACGGTGGAAACTCGCGACCGTGCGATCGCGCTGCACTGGGATCAGCTAATTGTGGCGGCCGGAGCCCGCGAACGGTTCCTTCCCTTCCCCGGCTGGACGCTGCCCGGCGCGATGGGCGCGGGGGCTATGCAGGCGTTCATCAAGTCGGGGCTCGACGTGCGCGGCAAGCGGATCGTAGTGGCGGGTACGGGTCCAATCCTGCTCGCCGTCGCCGCGCTGGCCAAGGACAAGGGCGCTGAGATCGCGGCCATCTGCGAACAGGCGCCGGCGTGGCGGGTTCGCCGGTTCGCGTTCCACCTTTCGATGGCGAAGATTCTGGAGGCGATCCATCTGAAGCGCAAGCTGCGAGGCGTGCCGCTGTACTACGGAACCTGGGTGCGCGAGGCCGAAGGCGGCGAGCGAGTCAGGCGGGTGATATTGAGCGACGGCCGCGCGATCGACTGCGACTACGCCGCCTGCGGCTACGGACTCGTGCCGAATACCGAATTGCTTCGCCTGTTGGAAGGCCGCGAGAACGTGCACGCGGTAGGCGAATGCACGGGCATCGGCGGCTACCTGAAGTCCGCCGTGGAAGGCGCCGCCGCCGGATACCGCGTGGCGGGCGACGACAGCCAGGCGAACAAGCTCCGGCCCGTGATCGAGCAGGCGCGCAAGTTCGCCGTCAGGCTCGAACGGACCTTCGCGCCACGCGCTGAACTCCGCTCGCTGCCGCGCGACGAAACCGTAGTCTGCCGCTGCGAAGGCGTCGCGTTCGGAGCGCTGCGGGATCTGCCGAACTGGCGCTACGCCAAGCTCCATACGCGTTGCGGGATGGGGCCATGCCAGGGCCGCGTCTGTGGACCCGCGGTGGAGTTCCTGTTCGGTTGGAAGCCCGATTCCACCCGGCCGCCCGTACTGCCGGCGCGCGTGGATACTTTGATGGGAGGTTCCGATGCCTGACGCTCGATCGCACGAGTTCCGCCGCGAACTCGGCCTGTTCGATTCGGTGATGGTGGTGGCCGGCGTGATGATCGGCTCCGGGATCTTCATCGTTTCCGCCGGAATGGCTCGCGAACTGGGCAGCGTTTCCTGGCTGCTGGGGGCGTGGCTGCTCACCGGATTTCTGACGGTGTCCGCCGCGCTCTCGTACGGTGAACTGGCGGCGATGATGCCCGAAGCCGGTGGAATGTACGTGTATCTGCGGCGGGCCTTCTCGCCGCTGTGGGGCTTCCTGTTCGGATGGACGCTGTTCACGGTGATCCAGACCGGAACGATCGCGGCGGTGGCGGTAGCCTTCGCGCGATTCGCCGGCGTACTGCTTCCCTCGATCTCGGAAACGAACTACCTGATCGCGCCGCTGCACGCAACCAGCGGCTACGCGGTGTCGCTCTCCACGGCGCAATTGGCGGCGATCGCCGTGATCGCGGCGCTGTCGTGGACCAACAGCCGCGGCATTCACTACGGGAAGCTGGTGCAGAACCTGTTCACCACGGCGAAGATCGGGAGCCTGCTCGTGTTGATCGCGCTGGGACTGCTGTTCGGGCGCGACACGGCGGCGATCCAGTCGAACTTCACCGAACACTGGAGCGTGCCCACGGCGGGATTCGCGGCGATCTGCGTGGCTCAAGTCGGATCGCTGTTCTCCGCCGATTCGTGGCACAACATCACGTTCACCGCCGGCGAGGTCAAGGATCCGCGGCGCAACCTGCCGTTGTCGCTGGCGCTCGGAACATCGCTGGTGATCGCGCTGTACCTGCTGGCGAACCTGGCCTATCTGAGCGTGCTGCCACTGGCGGCGATCCAGCAGGCTCCGTCCGATCGCGTGGCCACGGCGATGCTGAGCCGGATCTACCCGTCCTGGGGTGCGCCGGCGATGGCGGCGGCGATCATGGTGTCGACCTTCGGGTGCGTGAACGCGCTGGTTCTCTCCGGCCCGCGCGTCTATTTCGCGATGGCGAACGACGGGTTGTTCTTCGCCCGCGCGGCGGAACTGAATCGCGCGCGCGTCCCGGCGTGGTCGCTGTGGGCGCAGGGCGGGTGGTCGGCGCTGTTGGTGCTGCCGCGTACCTTCGATGGCAAGGCCTACGGGAATCTCTACGGCGATTTACTCGACTACGTGATCTCGGCCGCGCTCATCTTCTACATCATGGCGATCGCGGCCGTGTTCCGCCTGCGATTCCGCGAACCCGACGCGCCGCGTCCTTACCGGACCTGGGGCTATCCTGTACTGCCGGCGCTGTACATCGTGGGAGCGGCGTCCATCCTGGCGTGCCTGTTCGTCTACCGTCCGGCGACCACCTGGCCCGGCCTGGTGATTGTACTGTTGGGCGTGCCGGTTTACGCGGCGACGCGCTTCAGGTCCCGGTCGAGGTAGAAGAAGTAACCGATGGCCAACAGGCCCGCCGCCACCACCATGATGACGGAGACGCCGGCGAACACGCCGCCGAGACCGTAGTCCGCCTTCAGTAATCCCGCCACCAGCGATCCGATGCCGCCGGCGAAGCAGTTGGCGGTGTTCATCAACGCGATCGCCGTGGACCGCAGTCCGCCGGGAAGCAGGTCGCACAACGTGGCGTTCTCGTTCGATTGACCTAGCGCCCGCAGCAGCGCGAACGTGAAGATGGAGCCGGAGATCACGCCATACGCCGGGCTTCCGTAAAACGGCAGCAGGAACGGCGCGCAGGCGATGTAGAAGGTCGCTTGCGAGAGCATTCTGCGGCGCAGGCCGCCGCGCGCTACGCGGTCGGACAGCATTCCCCCGAGCAGCACGCCGGCCACCGCCGCCGTCTGCAACATGAACGTGCCGGAAAAGCCCGCGCCCGCCAAGCTCATGTCGAACGTTTCCTTGAAATAGAGCGGAAGCCAGTTGAAGAACATCCACGTGCCCACCGAAACGATCATCGCCTCGAGCATCAGCACCACGTACGATGGCATCCCGAACAGCGTGCGGAGAGCCTCCACCGTGGGCGGCGCCGGTTCGCGCGCCTGGGCAGATCCGGCGTCTTTCAACACGCGCGACGCCAGAGCCGCCAGAGCGAGTCCGGCCGCGCCGAGAATCACGAACGAAGGCCGCCAACCGAACCGGTCACCCATCCAGCCGGCGAGCAGTCCGCCGCCGATCAGTCCGAAGTTGAGCCCCGCCATATGGATGCCCATCGCCGTGGCGCGGCTTTGCGGCGCGTGGCGGTCGGCGATGAGCGCGATGGCCGCGGGCAGGTACAGACACTCGGCGAGCCCCAGCAGCACGCGCGTGGCGAGAAGCTGTTCGGTGCTGGCGGCGAAGGCGCTCAACAGCATCACGGCGCTCCAAGCGGAGAGACTCAGCACCACGGCCCGGGAGCGGGACATGCGGTCGGCGATCCGCCCGGCGAAGGGCGATCCCGCCGCATAGCTCCAGAGGAAGAACGTGCCCACGCTCGCCAGCGCCAGATCGGACATGCCGAGGTCCTTGCGCAGCAGGGGGAACACGGCGGAGATCGCGGTGCGGTCGCCGTAGTTGAGCGCGGCCGCCACGAAGAGAATCGAGGTGGTGGGCCAGTGAATGCCCGTCGCGGCGGCCGTGCTCATGGAACCTGGCAGTTTATCAGACCGGCGCTAGGGAAGTTCCGGGGCCTTGATGTAGGCGGCGGGAATTTCGCCGGTCAAGGACTTCAGCCACGCCACGATTGCGCCGGCGCGCCGGTCGTCCAGCGTCACGCCGAGTTGGTGTTCCGCCATCATGCGCACCGCCCGGTCGAGACTCGCGACGCTGCCGTCGTGGAAGTAGGGACCGGTCTTTTCCACGTTGCGCAGCGACGGAACCTTGAACACCATTCGATCGGTGGCGGCATTGGTCACCGCCATCCTGCCAGGATCGGAATCGCGCGGCCACGGCCTTTCGGCCCCCAGCTTTTGCAACGACCGGCCGCCCACGTACGGACCGTTATGGCACTGCGCGCAGCCGGTGTGCATGAACTCCTGGTGGCCTTCGAACTCGTTCCCGCCGAGCGCGGACCGGTTTCCGGCAAGGAACTTGTCCCAGCGCGACGGCGTGACCAATCCGCGTTCGAAGGCGCCGATCGCGCGGGCCATGTTGTCGAACGTAACGGGCTCCGCCTCGGCGGGAAACGCCCTCCGGAACGCATCCACGTAGCCGGGAATCGAACGGAGCTTCCGTTCGACACCGGCGCCGGATTCCATCGCCATCTCCACCGGATTGAGCACGGGGCCCTTGGCCTGCTCCTCGACATCGGCGGCCCGGCCATCCCAGAACTGCAGGAGATGGTCCGCCGCGTGATACACGCTCGGCGAGTTACGGCCGCCAAGCTGGCCGCCCACGCCTGGGGAGAAGGGCTTGCTATCGACGCCGTAGCGCGCCAAATCGTGGCATGAGTTGCACGACACCGTCCCGTCCCTGGACAAGCGGGCATCGTAGTAAAGCATCCGGCCCAGGTCCGTCTTGGCGGCGGTGATGGGATTCGCGGCGGACTCCATCTTGTCCGGCAGCGTTCCCATCATGCGGCCGTGCGGGCCGTCATGACGGCCCATTTGGGCGGCCGCCAGCGCGGCTATCGCGAGAGTGGGAAATATCCACTTCATGGCGCCTTCCTCAATCGATCCCCGCCACCACCTCGAGCACCCACTCGAACGTGTCCAGATGGTTGTAGGATGCGTTCAGCAGGTTCGTGTAGAGGCGCTTGATCTCTGGATTCCGGGTCTCCGCCAATCCAGCCTCGAGATCGGCGATGTCCAGGCGCTCGATGAGCACGCCTACCTCCAGCGCGTCGCGAACCGATCGCGCTCCCTTCGCGGTGAGTTCGGCGTACATCGCGGCCAGAGTAGGGTTGGCGAACTCGCCCGCTCCCATGCCCGCCGCGGGATCGCCGATGCCGTGACGCTGGAGCATCGCGCCGGTCTGCTGAAAGTGGGTCTCTTCCGATCTGGCGATGTTGCCGAAGATCCGCGGGTTCCATTTGAGGGCGAGAAACGCGTAGACATCGCGCGCCATCTTCTCTTCCTCACGCATGAACACGAGACGGCTGGCCTCGTCTTGCGTAAGCGGCGCCACGACCAGCCCTCCGCCCGGCCCCGGACCGGCTCCTCCCGTACCTTGCGCGCCGGCGAACGCGGCGGCGGTCAAAGCAACCGCAACGATTCTCCACATAAGTCCGAACTCCTTTCGAATCCCACGATTCTTAAGTAGTTGGACTCTGCCGGCGAGGCGGTAGTGACGGGCTATTTCGCGGACTCCAGATACTCCCTGGTCGCCGTTGCGCCGGCAATCTCGAGTCGGCGGGCGAGTTCGCGGTTCACATCGCGATCATCGAGCTATTGAATCGCCACGCCAGCGCACAAGCGGCCGAGCTCGTTGGCAAGGTCCTTCCGGCTAATGGGCTTGGTAAGAAAACCGGCCATTCCGGCCGCGCGGCACTGCTTGCGTTCCCAGTCGTCGTCCGTGGCGGTGAACGCGACAATGCGAGCGCAAGATTGGGGAAACAGCTTCCGGATAGCGGTTGCGGCTGCAACGCCTCCCATATCCGGCATGTTCAGGTCCATCAAGACGAAATCGTACCGGCGGGTGGCGAACATCGCGATCGCCAGGCGTCCGTTGGACGCCAGACTGACCCGGTGTCCCATCCGGGAGAGCATCCTCGAGGCGAGGTGCAGATTGACGGAGTTGTCGTCGACGACGAGGATGCTCAGTCCACCATCGCCGGCCGGAACCGGGGCTTCCCACCGAGGCTCCAAGAGTGTTGTGACGCATGTCATGTCGTTATGATGATTCGCGGATTTGCGTGCCGCGCGGAGACGGCGGGTTTGTTCCGAAATCGGAACACCCGCCCTGGACTGGCCCTGGCCGAAACCCCGTGTGGCGCGTAAAGACATGGTGTCGTTGGGTTTTCCGGGCGCCAGCGCCAGTGCCCGACGGCGGCCGGGATAGACGTAAAGTGGGAGGAGCGGCCGCCACAAGTACCTCAGGTTGTTCCGAAAGTGGAACAGGCCGCTCAGGCTACGGCGTGCGTCCTATCGGTGGTGTAAATCGGTTTCCCGGCGAAGACAATGGACAAATGGCGTCGGCGGGAGGACGATGGAAGCATGGCTTCCGTAGACCCGGTCCGCATCGCGGATTTCAAGCGGCTCTTGGCCGGCGAGAAGGACCTCGCCAAGATCACGTACTACTTCCTCGATCACTTCGGCGACGATCCCGAGTTCCACGACGCCTGCGAAATCGCCGACGCCCCGGAGGCGCTATCGGAGGCGATCGAAAAGGTGATTGCCGCGATTTTCGGCGGAAAAGTCCGCAAGGTCGAACTGCGAGCGGTGCAATCCCTTGTGCTTTCCGACTCACGGATCATCCATGGTTCGATCGTGGCGAACCGCAAGGCCGGGTTGTTCGTGTGGGTGGAGGATCTCGAAATGGGCATCGTGACCGTCGCCGGGAGCGACGGCGAATTGAGCCACTTCGCCCGCGTCACCGTGACTCCGCAGGTCGCCAAGAGCAAGGTGAACTGAGCGCCGGTACGCGCCGCGGATTCACACCTGTTCCGCCCGTTCACAGTGCCCGGCCTCGCCCGAGACGCTTTTTCAACGAGTTGGCGGTTGGCCCTCGATCTGCAATAGAGCCGGACATGAAGCCGCTCGCAATCCTAGTCGTAGCCGGATGGATCGCCTCCGCTTCCTCGCTGCCGCCGCGATCTCCAGAGATCGGCGGAAACCCGGCGCCGCCCGCCAACGTCAACTCGCGATACACCGTGGAAAGCGTGGAACTGTCCCCTGCGTCCGTGAGGCTCAGTTCGAGGCTGAGAGGACGCATCGACGGCCTCGCCGGAGGCCGTTTCGACCAGGAGACTGTCGACTCGCTCGTCGCCGCTCTGCGCGCGGAACTTCGCGGACGCTCGGTCGTCATGCGCCTGGCGCGCGGAGCCGATCCGGAGCGAATCCGAGTGATCTTCGACATCGAGAAGAAGGAGGCGCTGGAAGTGGTGGTGCCCCGGCTGGTCTACCACTCCAAGCAAAACTTCACATTTGGCGGCGATCTCAATGTCCACGCGGGTAGTTTTGTGCTCATCGGCGGCGTCCTGACCGACAACGAACGGCTTGTCGAACGCTACTCGGGCGTTCGTGGCGGGATTCGGCGGGAGGGGCTGTTTTCCGATCGCCTGCGGCTCGAGTTCACCGCCGAAAACTGGCGGTCGCAATGGAACGGCGCCACCACGAGCGCGCTCGCGGAGAACGCGGACGTTCCCGGAATCTACCGGTCGCGGTTGGCTCTGCTGCCGTCGGCCACCATCCTTTTTTCACGAGATCTCACGCTGCAGCTCGGCGTGAGTATGCAGCGGGTGGAGACCCAATTTCCCTCCACTCGCCATGAGCTTTCCAGCGCCGCCAATTCAACTCTGCGCTTCCGGCGGCGCTGGGAAGACTCGCCCGGAGGCCGCCATGAGACCGGGGCGTCCTACGGACTGACAGCATCCACCCGGTCACTGGCGAGCGACTTCATCTACACCCGCCACGCCGTCCAAGCCAACTACTCCTGGACCAGCGGAGCGAACTCGATTTCGGTCGCTGTTCATGGCGGCCTACTGAATGGACGCGCGCCGGTTTTCGAACGTTTCACCCTGGGCGGCAGCACCACGCTTCGCGGCTGGAACCGCTTCGATCTGGCTCCGTTCGGCGGGGATCGGGTGGGGCACGCGTCGCTCGACGTCCGCCATGGCCCCTTCCGCGCCGTCTACGACACGGGCGCGGTGTGGAAGCGGAGCGGCCCGGCGATTCTGCGCCACTCGGTGGCCGTCGGCATCACCGCGGGTTCGGTGACGGCGCTGTCGTTCCTGGTCGCCTTTCCGCTACGAGACGGGCGTGTCGAGCCCATCTTTATTACGGGAATCAACTTCTAAGCCGATGACTTTACGCCAATCAGCGGCGCAGTCTTCCCTGCTGGTCCTGGCGCTGGTCCCCGTGTTGTGCGCCGATTCCCTCTCCGTACGTTTTCGCGGGGACCAGCTTTTCTTTTCCGCTCCCAAGCTCGACCTCACGCGCGAACCGCTGCTCGCGCGGCTCAGAAACGGCGCGCCCGTCACCTACGATTTCCATCTGGCGCTGTGGTCGGGCGTGAAGACCAACCTGCGCCGGCGGTCGTTCGAACGCTTCGTGGTCAGTTACGATCTGTGGGAGGAGAAGTTCGCCGTGAGAGGTCTGGGCAAGGCGCGATCCGGGGCGATCCAACTCGACGCGGCGGGCGTCTCGCGCTGGTGCCTCGAGAACGTGTCGATCGTGTCGCCCGGATTGGCGCCGGACGAGCCGTTCTGGGTGCGCCTCGAGATCCGCGCGGCGGATCCGCGCAAGGACCCCGCGCTCCTCGATCCGCGGGGGATCAACCTGGCGAATCTGGTGGATCTACTGAGCCGCCCGTCGCGCGGCGACCAACAGCGTTGGGTGCTCGAATCGGGCCAGTTGCGAGCGCGGGAGGTCACTCCATGACACGGCTTCGCAACCGGCTGCTCACGCTGTTCCTGGCGGCGACGCTCGTTCCGCTCGGGATCACGTTGTGGGTGGCCAATTCGTTGCTCGAGCACTACTCGTCTACCGCCCAATTGGACGCGGTTTCCCGATCGCTCGAAAGCACGGCGCGCGTCCTTTATCAGCGGGAACGCGACGCGCTCCGGGCCAAGGCCGCCTCGGGCGAGGCGGAGCCCAGGATCTTCCGGCAAGGCGAGGATTGGCCGCCCGAGATCGCCGACTTTCACGCCTCCGGCCAGCCGGAGTCGGCCGGGCTCTCGCCGGGAGCTGGCGATGCGCTGATCCTGATGAAGCGCAACGGCGGGGATGTGCTCCGCTTCGAAGCGAACCTGGGTGTACCCCTGGGCGGGATCCGCAAGACGCATGGCGAGGCGCGCGCGCTGGTGACCGACGCGGCCGAACGCGACCTCCGGCGGGGCTTCCTGCTTCTCGCGGCGGTTCCGTGGCTCGCGTCGTTGGGCGTGGCGTTGTTCGCCATCCACCGCACCAGCAGCGCGGCCATGGACGCCTACCGCCAAATGGCGGGCGAACTGCGGCGGAGCCGCGAAAAGCTGTTGTACGTGACACGCCTGGAAAGCTGGCAGTCGCTGGCGCGCAAGATGGCGCACGAAGTGAAGAATTCGCTCACGCCGATCCGGTTGATGATGGAGGAAGTGTCCGCTCGCCGCCCGGACGACGCGTTCGAACAGGAGGCGGCGCGGGTGATCGTGGACGAAGTGAACAGCCTCGAGCGGCGCGTCCGCGCATTTTCCGATTTCGCCGCCGAGCCGCCGGTGAAGCTGCAGCCGCTCGACGCCAACGCGCTGGTGGAGGAGCGGATCGCGTTCCTGCGCGCCGCCCATCCGGATGTCGGATACGAGTTCACACCGGCGGACCGGCCGGGAACGGTGATCGCCGATGGCGACCTGCTCAAGGCGGTGCTGACCAACCTGCTCGAGAACGCGGCGCAGGCGGCCGGTCCGGGAGGCCGCGTGTTGGCGGCGACAGAGGCAGCGCCTGGCAAGCTGGCGATCGAAGTGCACGATTCCGGTCCCGGGTTGACGCCCCGCGCCAAGGCGTCGTTGTTCGAGCCCTCCATCTCGTTCAAGAAGGGCGGCATGGGTCTCGGCTTGTCGATCGCCCGCAAGAGCGCCGTACTCTGCGGCGGCGACATCGAATCGATCGAGGGACGGCTGGGTGGCGCGGCGTTCCGCGTGACGCTTTCCGCCTGAAAACCTTATGGAGAAACGCTTGTCCGCGAAACGAGTGCTGATCGTCGACGACGAGGAAAACATCGGACTGGCCCTGCGTCTGATCCTCGAGCGCGAGGGGTACCGGGTATCCACCGCCCGATCGGTGGCCGAGTTCCGCGCGATGCCCCGCGGCGCCGACGCCTACCTGCTCGATGTCAGGCTGCCCGATGGGAGCGGCATCGAGATCCTCGAGGAGATCCGCCAGACCGATGCCCGAGTGCCGGTGGTGATGATCTCCGGCCAGGCGACGATCGGGGAGGCGGTCGCCGCCACGCGAGCCGGAGCCTACGACTTCCTCGAGAAACCGCTGGCTCGCGACAAGGTGCTGCTGGCGATCGGCAACGCGATCGAGCGAAGCAGCCTGCGGGACGAGAACGACCGGCTGCGGGAGGAACTGGGGACACCGCGCATGGTCGGCGAAAGCCCGGCGTTTCTGCGGACGATGGAGGAGGCGGCGCTGGCGGCCCGGTCCGACGCGCGCATCCTGCTGTTGGGCGAATCGGGCACGGGCAAGGAACTGCTCGCGGCGTACGTCCACGAATCCAGCCCTTTCGCCTCGGGCCCGTTCGTGAAGGTGAATTGCGCGGCGATTCCCAACGATCTGCTCGAGAGCGAACTGTGCGGCCACGAGAAGGGATCGTTCACCGGCGCTACCGCCGCCCGGCGGGGCAAGTTCGAACTGGCCGACGGAGGATCGATCTTTCTGGACGAGGTGGGCGATCTCCCGCTGCCAGCCCAAGCCAAGCTGCTGCGTGTGCTGCAAGAGGGCGAGTTCCATCGCGTCGGCGGCGAGCGCCCGGTCCGGGTGGTGGTGCGGGTGGTATCGGCCACCAATCGCGACCTGGCGCGGATGTGCGCCGACGGCAGATTTCGCGAGGACCTGTACTACCGGCTGAACGTGATGCCCATCCGCGTTCCTCCGTTGCGCGAACGCCGCGGCGATATCCGCGAGATGGCGAGGTACTTCCTGGCGGGCTTCTGCGCGCGCAACAATTTCCGGCCGAAACAGATCGAAGAAGATGTGTTCTGGGCGTTGGAAGCCTATTCGTGGCCCGGCAACGCACGGGAACTGCGAAACGTGGTGGAGCGGATGGCGATTCTGTCGCCGGCGGACGCGATCGGCGTGGCGGCAATTCCACTCGAGATGCGGCAGGGCGACTCGCGTCCGCGGAGTTCGATTCACGATGCGCGGGAGTCGGCGGAACGGACCGAGATTCAGCGGGCGCTCGATCAGTCGGGTGGGAACGTCTCCCAGGCGGCGCGCGTGTTGGGGATCGAGCGGACGAACCTGCACAAGAGGATGAAGGCTTTGGGGCTCGGCCGCGAACAGTGAGCGCGGCCTATCGTCCGGCCGGGATTGGGCCGATATGGCGAGAGAGGCCCAATGATCCTAGGAAACGAAAACGTCCGCGAGGAGATCGAATTCCAACTCAGTCTGCTGCGCTTGCTGACCGAGCCGCACGGAGGCAAGCTAGGCGTCCGCCCGGAGACGGCGGAGGAGACGGTGAAGCTCGAGCGCATGGCCCAGTTGGCGCCGGACCGGTCGTAGCCGCCGCCTATCGCAGCCCGAACACGAACAACGCGCTTCCCGCGGCGATGGCTACCCGCTGGCGTCCGTTCACCGCGAACGACATCGGATTGGCGATCACACGGCCGCCCAGATTGGCGTGCCACAACTCGCGCCCCGTTTGGGCATCGAGCGCCTTGAAGTAGCCGTCCTCGGTTCCCGCGAACACCAGCCCCCCTGCTGTCGACATCAAGCCCGCCCACGGCGGAATTCCCAGGCGGTGTTCCCATTTGGTATCGCCGGTGAGCGGATCGAGCGCCCGCACCGCGCCATACCAATCGCCGGCCACCTTTTCGTTGTTGAAGTAGCCGCCCTGGAACCGGCGGCCCGGCTTGTAGTCGGCCTCGCCCTGGTAGTAGAGGCTTCCGCCTTCCCGCACGGGCACATACAGCAGGCCGGTGGATGGGTTGAACGCCGGCGACATCCAATTGGTCCCGCCCGCCACCTGCGGATACACGTGCGTCCCCTCCGCAGTGGGAAACGTTCCCGGCAACCGCAGCGGACGGCCGCGATCGTCCAGCCCCTTCGCCCAGGTCTGCTTCACGTAAGCCTTCCCGTGCAGGAACTCGCCGGTCGCGCGGTCGAGCACGTAGTAGAACCCGTTTCGATTGGCGTTCAACAGCAGCTTCCGCCGGCGGCCGCGGAACGGCTTGTCCACCAGCACCATGATCTGCGTCGCGTCCCAGTCGTGCTCGTCGTGGGGGGTGAACTGGAAGTGCCACTTCCGCTCGCCGCTATCGGCGTCCAGCGCCACCACCGAGCAGGAGAACAGGTTGTCGCCCTTCCGCGCGTCGCCGTTCCAGTCCGGTCCCGGATTTCCCGTGCCCCAGTAAGTCAGATTCAGATCGGGATCGTAGCTACCCGTAATCCAGATGGATGCGCCGCCGGTCTTCCACGAATCGCCGGCCCAGGTTTCGTTGCCGAACTCGCCCGGACCGGGCGACAACTGGAACCGCCACCGGCGCGCGCCCGTGGCCACGTCGTAGGCATCCAGAAATCCCCGCACTCCGTACTCGCCTCCGGCCACGCCCACGATTACCTTGTCTTTCACCACCAACGGCGCGTGGGTGACCGAGTAGCCGTCCTTGTAATCGATCATCTGGGTGTCCCACAGCACGTTGCCCGATAGCCGGTCGAGCGCGACCACGTGGGCATCCACCGTGCCTAGAAACAGGCGCCGGCCCGACACCGCCAATCCGCGATTCACCTGCCCGCAACAGACCTGCGTCTTGGGCGGCATCCGGCGCTTGTATTCCCACAGCCGGACACCGGACGCCGCGTCCAATGCCACCACATCGCTGGGAGGTGTGGTGATGTACATGACACCGTCCACCACCAGCGGGGTTGTCTCGAACTTCTCGACGACCTTCGCCTGATAGGCCCACTTCAGTTCCAATCCGGCGGCGTTTGCCGCCGAGATCTCCCGCAGGCCGCTGTGCCGGTGCGCCTGATAGTTCCCCGAGTAAGTGAGCCAGTTGTGCGGCGACCGGTCCGCCGCGGTCAATTCGTCCGCCGGGGCGGCGGGAATCGCGGACGGCGCAGTTCCGCCCCGTTGCGCGCAGAGGTGAGCCGTGAGATCGCCGGTCTCGGCCTCCGTCAACGACCGTCCGTACGACGGCATCAGCGACTCTTTCGAGACGGTGACATCCACCAAGTCGCGCCGCGCGAACGACCGCACCTTGTTACCGGTGTCGAGTAAGTGCACCGTGTACTCGTCCTGGTTCAACAGCAGTCCGCGAACCGCCGCGCCCGATTTCGGCTTCGCCACCGCGGCCCGGTATCGCGGGGCTACTTGCCGGTTGGCGTCCACGATCGATTCGCGGATATGCGCCCGCGTGTGCGTCGCGCCGATCGCGGATAGATCCGGCCCCAGCCGCGCCGCGTCATGGCATCCCGCGCAGCCGCCCTTGCCCTTGTAGATCGCCGCACCCCGCGCCGCGTCGCCCGGACCCGCCTCGCATCCGGCCGGTTGGGACGCCGCCGTCCGTTCGAGCACGCGGACGAACGACACGATCTTCCAGATCTCGTCTTCCTCGAGCCAGTGGCCGGACATCTCGGTGCCGGGCACGCCATCGGCGATCGTCCGGTAGAGTTCGCGGTCGCTCGATCCGTGCTTGCGATACGCCGAGGCAAGCTTGGCGCCGCGCCCGGATGCGCCGTCCATGCCGTGGCAGAACACGCAGTATCGAGCGTAGAGGCGCTTGCCTTCGTCCGCCCCCGACTCCGGCGTGTACGGATTGGACTCCTTGGTCTGCCCGCCAACGGGGCAGACGGCCAGGACGAGAATCGCGAGAACGGGCCGCATCCCCGAGAGTCTATCACCACACCGTCGATTCGAGACGGAGATCGCCGCGATGGGTCCGCCTCGACACCTTGTCTGGCGCCGTCAGGCAAGTTAATCGCAGCGGCAAGTGCAACTCCTCAAATCGTCTACAGAGAAAACTTCGCCTCCGACTCCGGCGCTATGGACTTGTATGGGCACGGCACCCATGTCGCGGCCATTCTTGGCGCCGGCGGGGAGCTGTGACGGCAGCCAGTACAACGGTCTCGCACCCGAGGCCAGTATCATCAGTCCGCGGGTGCTCGACAGCGCGCCGCGGCGCGCCGTGACGCGCGCCGATCCGTGGGCCGCGAAAGCGCTCCGAAGGCCGGCACGCTCCGCTCGGTCAAGAGCGGGCGCGGTGGGCGAACCCCGCCGGAATCGCCGGACCTTCGTGTTCGACTTACGGTAGCGTCAGCCGCCGCAGCATCGTTTGAACTTCATCGCTGAGCCGCATGGGCAGGGCTCGTTGCGGCCGACTTTCGGCGCGGGGCGGCGGAAGGGCAGTACGCGCGGGGGTTGTTCGGCACTCGTGTGCTCTTCGGCCGCAGGCTCGGGATCGCTGGAAACGGCTTCCTGTGTTTTCAATGAGTTCCCAGGTTCGTTTTGCAATCTAATATGTTTTTCGTCAGCGGGCTCCGGCCGGTTTCGCTGGATGGCGCGGAGTTCACGGACGGCTCGGAAGAAGGCGCGCGCGGTGCGATCGCGTTCGGTGAATGAGGCTTCCGAGCCCATGGCGTCGATCTGACGCAGAGCCGCCGCGGTTACCAGGAGATGGGCGAAGACGAGTTCCTCGAGGACTCCTTGGGGATGGAGATCGAGCCGCAGCCCGTCAGCCAGTACGTCGTGCGCGGAGGCTGCGCCGTTGGTTGCGACTGTCATGTTTGGGAACTCCTTTTCGAGGTTACGAGGTGAGCGGAGCGTGCTCCGCCACCACCCAAAGAATGGCGCCCTCGCCGGGCGACGCGTCCCGGCAATGGCGCCTCTTTTCGATGGTCCGCTGTAACCGATTGAAAAGGAAAGAAATATAGTTGCAGGTTTTTTGGGTGAATCGCGGAACGGCATTCTGGCCAATCCGCAATTCGAATTGCCGGAAGCCCGGTCCGCGCCGCCATGACCGCGTCGATCGGCTTGTACCCGCGGGCGTTTCGTCGATGACGTCCACATCCTTGCGGCATTCCTCGCCCGCGGTCATCCGCGCATGATCCTCGAGGGTGAACCGCCGCCTGGCCTCGTTGCGCCACATCGCCCGGCCTCGTGGATACGGTCCATACCCTGCGTCAGGTCGTCTGCGTCAAAGGATAGCCCGTGCTAGTAGTCGCCTGGCCGCGGGCGCGGAAGATCGAGCACCGCGGGCGGGACGGTCATGACCGAGCCGTCGGCCTTACGCGGATTTGTCGCGTGCATGGCCGTTCTCCAGCAGTTAGTTAGCGTCTCCGGGTCGCGGCAGCTTCCTCCCTGGATGCCGCCGCCGAAGGTCCATTCCATCGGCGATGTCGTGGATGACGTCCGGGGCGCTCACCCCGATGACGGGCGAGTACATCGGGGTGCGTCCGCGAAGGTAGTTGGAAATGGCGCCGAACGTCAGCTCCAAGACCGACGTTCGGCCGCCTCGGACTTACGGCCCCGGCGGACCTGTCACCCAGAAGTTCGTCACGCCCGACCCGCCCGGCGTGTTGGACCATGGCAGCCAGCCCGCGTCGGAATCCGCGGTGCACGAGACCCCAGCGGGACAGGTGCGGACGATAGCCGAGAACCGCGCGGACTGCCCCGCCGGGACCGCCAGCGGGATCACCACGTCGGTCCCGCTCGAGATGCCGGTCGCCGTGGGATTCGGTTCGCCGAGCCTCGCCACAAAGTATTGGTAGTACTGGGCGAACGTCGGCTCCAACGGCGTCCACGAAAGCTGGATATTGCCAGATCCCACCGTGCCCTCGTGTTGCGGCAAGTAGAGCGTCGGCGTGGCCGGCTGCGGTCCGAACACGTGGAATCCGCTCGCCGGACCGGTCGCCTGATTTGGCGCGCCCGGGTTCGCGATCACCTGCACGTCGTAGCGCCTGCCCGGAGCGAACAGCGCCCCGTGGAAGTTCGATTTCGTCAGGATGTTCAGAGCCGGACGCTGGCGGGAGAAGTCCTGGGCGAACACCAGATACGACGTGTTAGTTCCATCGTCGCCGGGAATCCGGTTCCACGCGATCAGCACCTGCGGACCAGTCACCGTGGCCCCCGCCACGGGCGACGAAACCACCGGCAGGTTGGATACGCCGAAGGAAGCGTTGAACGGCGTCCCCGCGCTCACCGGACTGCATCCGTTGCCGTTGCACGCCTGTACGAAGGCCACCATCGCTCCGTTGGGCGCCGACAGCGTCAGGTTGGTCGCGGCGGTCTGCCTGGCCGCGACGGTAAGTGCCCCGCCGCCCGGACCAGCGCCCGGCGCCACGATCTGCACGCGGTACAAGTCGGCCCCGGTGACCGCGTCGTAAGTCACCGCGACCTGGTTCTGTCCGTTGTTGTTGGTCACCTGGACCCCGGGCGCGGCGGGCGGCTGCGTGGGCGCCGCGGGCAGGTTGTTGGTGAACGCGCGGACGGCCGGTGGACCGCAGGCGGCCGTGCAGGCCCGGACCTCCATCACGTACTGTCCGGCGCGCATGGAAAAGATGGAGCCCGTGGCGCCGAGCACGCGGATCACCAGGTCGGTGGTCCCATGCGTCTGGTTGATCAGCTTCAACTCGTAGGAGTCCGCTCCGGCGACGGCGCCCCATTGGAAGGCGAACGTCGATTCCGTCAATGTCTGTCCAGCCGTGGGCGCGGTGATCGTGGGCGAAGCTGTGGGCGCGGCAAGCTGGACGTTGAAGTTACGCGAAACCCATGGGCCACAGTTAGTAAAGTCCGCCGCCAGACACTCCCGGATCTCGAAGGTCAAGGCGCCGGTGGGCACACCGATCGCGGTGGATGAGGTGGAACCTCCCGCGAGCCGGCCGGTGTACACCGTGGTTTGACCGCTCGTGATCCGCAGGTCGAACCCCCGTGCCGCCGCCGCTTGCCCGGACCAGCGGAACGTCACGGTGGAGGTTCCGATGGTCTGGCCGGCGGCGGGCTCGTCCACCTTCAGTCCGGACGGCGGGCCGGCCGTGTTGGTCAGGGCGAAGTTAGCGGACAGGTTCCCCACCGAGGCGGTTACATTATACGAACCCGCCGTCGAGTTAGCGGTCGCCGTGACGGTCGCGCCCTGGTTCTCGAGGTCGACGCCGGTGTTCGCGGTCGCGCTCGACAGCGTGGCGCCGGCGCCCGTCGCCGGCGCGGTGAACGTGACCACCGTGTTGGGTACGTCGTTGCCGAGCGCGTCTTTCACTTGCGCGCGCAGGCCCTGGGTGAACGCCGCGCCGGTTTGCGCCGACTGTCCGGAGCCGGAGAAGGCCTGCACCGATGCGGGCGGTCCCGGCAGGTTGCGCAGGGCGAAGGCAGCGGCCACGGTCAAGTCGGCGGCCACGCGGGCGGTCGCATTGTACGGTAAGTTGTTCGTCGTGGCGGCCGCGTTCGCGAACGCGGTGACCGCGGCCTTGCCGTTTGCGCCGGTGGCCGGCACGCGTAGGATCGCCGTGTTGTCGCCCAGCGTGCAGCCCGCGCCCACCGTGGCGCAACGGAACTCGATGAGTTGGTTGGGAACCGGCGCGCCGCCCGCCGTCGTGAGCGTCACCTCGAGCGGCGTGGCGAACTGGGTCCCGGCCACCGTGCTCTGATTGTTGCCGCCAGTCACGGTCAACACGGTTCCCGTGAACGAGTTGGTCAGGGTGAAGCTGGCCGGGCTGGCTGTCTCCGCCGCGGCGGCGGTAACCGTATAACTGCCCGTCGCGTTGTTGCCGGCCGTGAAGACAGCCGCCACCGCCAAGCCATCGCCGCCCGTCGCCACGGTCACCGTCCGCGAGCCGGCGAAGAAACCCGACGCGCCCGCCGCGGGGGCGGTGAACGTGACGTTCACGCCGTGCACGGGCAACCCGCCCTCCCCGGTCACTCGGGCGGTAAGTTGCGTCGCGAACGCGAGTCCCGGGACCGCGGTCTGACCGGATCCGGCATGCGCCGCGATCGTCAGCCCGCTTGGCTGGACGAACTTCACCGACGAGGCGCACTTGTCCCACTTGCCGCCGGCGCATGGGCCGGACACAGCCGCGAGATTCGGTTCGTCCTTCGTGAACGTCAACGCCCCGCCCGCGTGGCCGTCATGTTCGTACAGCGTCATCCACCAGCCGGAATCGATCTTCAACGACGACGCCAGGTCGTTCCCGGGCCCGAGGCTAGGCGCATCGGAGCCGAGCACTTGGGCTGTGCCGCCATAGTTGGCCGCCGAGAAGAGTTGCCCTCCCTTTGGCTCCACCCCGAACACCTCCACTTCGGCGAGCGCGACGATGCGGCTGGCCGCTGGCAGCGATCCGCGCGACTGGATGCGCACCCAACGCGCCGGCCGCTCGATATCCATCCAATGAGACCGCAATACCGGGTGCTGAATGTACTTACAGGACACGCCGGGCGCCGCCTTGATCGCGGCGAGGCTGTCGCCGGGGAAGGGCAGGGCGGAGGTGCACACGTCGAGATCCGCGGTGCGGTCGCGGCAACAATCGGTCCGCGCCCAGATTTGGATGGCCGAGACGTCGTAGGCGCGGCCGAGATCCACTTCCCAGAAGGGCTCGGCGGATGTGGCCGGATCCGGCGTGTGGGTGATCGATCCATCCTGCCAGTTGCCCGAGACGTTGCCGTCCACCGCGCGGCTGGCCGCGGCGCCATAACTGGTTCCGGACTGGCGCGCCGTCTTGCCCAGCGCGACGTTGGTCCGGAGCGGCCGCGTTGGCACGCCGGCCGCCGCGTCATAATAGACGACTAACTCCGGCACATAGGACCCGGTCTGTCCATAGGCGTCGCTCTGGAAAACGATATAGTCATCCGGGCCGCCGGTTCGCACCGACGGAACCTCGAACTCGACGCGGAACCGGGCCGAGCCGCCGCTCGCCAACTGAGCGAGCGCGGCCGGATTCAGCACGGCTTCGGTCCAGGTGGAAGCGTCCTCCACCTGGCTGAACTCGCCCGCCGGCAGAAACGCCGGATCCTGAAATTCGCTCGCCTGAATCGCTCCGGAGGCGCCGGTTCTCAATGAAGCCAGCAGCCGGCCGCCCCAGCCCCATCCGGTCATCGGATTCAGGCCATTCCGCAATGGCAGGGGTCCAACACTCGAGCCCGGCATGTTCAGGACCCGCAGGCGCAGCACTGCGTGCCGGATCGCCTTGCCGGCGAGGGACCCCGTACCGAATGTGACAAACCCCTTGCTTTGTACGCGCCCGCTGGCGCCCACCGCCATCAGGGACGCCACCGGTCCGCCCACTCCGGTCTCCGGTCCGGACTCCCGAACGGCGGCCAGATCCGAGTCGAACGAGCCCAGCAAGCGGGTCGTGGAGGCCAGCCCCAGCACCTGCACGGTCCTCGCAATGCGCGGTTCGAACGCGCCTCCCGCGCTCGGTGTACGGCCCAACTGCACCGTCCAGTTGCCGGTCTCGGTCAGTGGCGTCGAATTCGATCCGAGCCATCCGAGCATCTTGGCGACTCCACCCGGACTCGTGACGCGGATGCCCGGCGTCGTGGTGGCGGTCGAGCCGCACGTTTCGCCGCGTAATCGCAGCAGGCCGTGGAGCGGCGACAGCAGGTGGTCGGGTGGCGGGTTGACGATGAATCCGTCGGTGAGCGTCACATGCAAATCCTGGAAGTCGGCCGGCGCGTTCGAGCAGTGGTCGTAGAGCGGGTAGTCGACGCCCTGCGTGCCCTTGAACATGGTCGCGCCGTTGGCGCCGGGCTGCAGCGGATCCACGAAGTAGCCCCACACCGGACCTTGCGCCGAGCTGACGCGTCCGCCCACCAGCGACGCGCCGCGCGAGGCCAGGCAGCCGTCGCCGACGTACAAGCCGAAGTGCAGGTGCGGACCGCCGGAAGCTCCGCTCGACGCGGCGACGCCAAGCAACTCCCCCTCGGCGACCGCTTGCCCAAGCTGGAAGTTCTTGGCGAGTCCCTTGCGCAGGTGGGCGTATTGGGTGACGAAGCCGTTGGCGTGCCTCAGATAGACGACGTTGCCGCTGCCATCCTCGACGCCCGCGACTTGCAGCGGCGGATACTGCCGCCACGCGTTCTGATCCACCTGAGGACCCAGGTGATCGAAGATCCCGTCGCGGACCCCCACAACGACGCCAGCGGCCGCGGCCACGACCTTGGCGCCGCCGTCGTTCACGGGACGCCAGCTCGGAACGCCGATGTCGATGCCGTTGTGTCCCCGTTTGGCGCCCGTGTAGTCGATCAGGACGCCGTTCGGATCCGCCGGATTGACGAAGCCAACGTAGTTGCCAACGTAGAACAGGCCTTTGATGTTGCCGTATCCAGGGCGGACGGCCTCGTCGAGACTCACCGGCCAGCGGAGTTGGAGGTCCTGCCACGCGCAGCTTTGGGCCGCGAGCGGTTGCGCCATGGCGGCGGCGCCAAGTAAAACGAAGAGACTTCCTTTGATGGCGGTCATGAAAGCAGCCTAGGGGGAAACCCTGTCAGCGCAAAAGTCCCGGGGGGCCGCGGAGCAACGTTGCACGAGACCGGTAACGTGGGTGAACATCCTACAGATCAGGCACTTGCACCGCGGACCCCCGTTTGAGTACACTCGGATCCTATGGGTGCGGCGCCAAGCCCAGGTTTGCGCCCGGCGGACCAGATCGAGGCTGTCCGGGCGCACCTGACGGAGTTGTGTTCGAGCGGTGCCCTCGCGCGGAGCCAGCGCTCCCAGGCGCTCCTTCGGTACTTGGTCGAGGCCTGGCTCGAGGGACGAGGTCCGGCGAAGGAGTACACCCTCGGCGCGGAGGTGTTCGAACGAGGGGAGAGCTTCGACCCGAAGGTCGACTCGGTCGTCCGCACCGAGGTCAACCGGCTGCGGGCGCGGATCGAGAAATACTACGAAGAGGCGCCCCCGGCCCGCTTTCGGATCGAACTGGCGAGGGGCGAGTACGCGGTGAATGTCGCGCCTGTACCCAATGCGCCGGTGATGGCCAGTCCGGCGGCCGCGACCGGGAACCGCTCACGCTGGCCGGTGTTGGCGGCCCTGACCCTCTTCGCGTGTGGGCTGATCGGCTGGATGATGGTCTGGCGCCCAGCCCGCAAGTTGACCACTGGCCTCGTGTATCGATCCGAGCTGCTGCCGCCTGAAGGCGGCGTGATCGATCCGGATCGTGGATTCGCCATGGCCCCCGTTGGCCGGATGGTCGCGTTCGTGGGGATCTCGGGTGGCCAGAGCGGACTGTGGGTCCGTTCGATGGACGCCGCGGCGCCGCGCAAGCTCGCCGGAACCGCGGGCGCCAGGGATCCGTTCTGGTCGCCGGATGGCCAGTCCATCGCCTACGCCGCGAGCGCCAGGCTTTGGCGAATGAGGCTCGACGAGAGCGTGCCCGTCGCGATCTGCGACGCACCATCCGTCAACGGCGGCGCCTGGACTTCCAACGGCGACATCATCTTTAGTACGGGCTCGAGCGGACTCCGCCGGGTGTCCGCGGCGGGAGGCCCGGTGGAAGCCTTCTCCACACCCGATGCCGCGCGCGGCGAGACTTCGCATCGATGGCCGGAACTGCTGCCGGAAGGAGGCATCCTCTTCCAGGTAATGGGCGCGCGGGCGATCGCCGGCGCCTACGCCGCGCCATTGGCGAACCCTCGGGACCGCGCGCGAGTACTCGACATCGAGGGGAACGCGTCCTTCGCGGCCGGACACCTGCTGTGGTTGCGTGACTCGACGCTCGTCGCCCAGCCGTTCGACCCGGTCCGGCGCGCGCTTTCCGGGGAAGCCAGGCCAATCGCGGATAGCGTCGGCGCCGGCACCTTCGGAAGAATGCTGGCGGCGGCCTCTTCGAGCGAGTTGGTCCACGCGCGGGCTGGCGGCGACCAACTCACCTGGACGGATGCCGCGGGCAAGGTCACCGGCGTGACAGGACCACCGGGCGGCTACCTTACCTTTCGCTTGTCGCCGGACGGGAAGAGGATCGCGGCCAGCCGGGCAAGTGGCCGCGGCGCCGACCTTTGGATCATCGACGTGGAGCGCAATGCCTCGGGCCGGCTGACGTTCCTGTCTGGCGGCGTGGGATTTCCGGTTTGGTCGCCGGACGGCAGGCAGGTGATGTTCCGGGCCGGCTCCCCGCGCAACCTGTATCGCAAGGAAGCCAGCGGAGCGGGCGGCGAGCAGCAGGTGACGCGGTCGCCGAATCCCCAGTGGCCGAGCGACTGGTCCCGCGACGGGCGCGCCCTCCTGTACTACGAGAACGCGCCGGACACGCATCGCGACTTGTGGGTCCTGCCCGTTACGCCAGAGGGCAACGCCGATGCGCGCGCCAAGGCCTACCCGTACTTACGAACGCGCTTCAACGAGTTCAACGGACGGTTCTCCCCGGAGCCGAGTCCGCGGTGGGTGGCCTATGAGTCGGACGAGTCGGGCGTCCACGAGGTCTACGCGCGCGAGTTTCCGGAGGCGAAAGGGAAATGGCAGATATCGGCCGGAGGCGGATCCTCTCCGGAGTGGAGTCCGGATGGGCGGGAGTTATACTATCTGTCCGCGAGCGGCAAGCTGATGGCGGTTAGTCTGGCGACCGGACCGGATTCGGTTGCCCCTTCGGCGCCGCGCGAGTTATTCAGCCTGCCCAGCCGCGCGGCCCTGCCCCGGTACGGAGTCGGGCGCGAGGGCGGCCGGTTCCTTACGCCGGCGCCGGTGGGCGGATCGCAACCGATGGCGCTGGTGGTCAACTGGCCCGCGCTGCTTCGGCCGGACACTCCGCGATAGGTTCGAGCCCTCGCGAGGTTGGGTCGAACGGCGCCTGGACTCCTCACGAGTCGCGGATTGGGCCGCCTATTCGTCTGGAGGTCCGGCAGTTGTCGCGGCGCCGGGCGGCCCCGCTTATCCGCCGGGTGACGGACCTGACCTGCGATCCTCGGAGCATGCCAACAAGGCAAGCAGCGGATTCCCCTGGATCGATGCGGCCAGGTATGACGGTTCAAGTAAGTCCCTCGCCGCGATTCTGGCCAGCGGATCAAGAGCGACACCTCCGCTCAGCGCGCCAATGGTTGGTTTTCTTATGCGCACAAAAGGCGAAAACACAAATGACCATCGCGGCCCGGCCGTGTCGGAGGGTTTCGGCATGGAAGGTGTGCGAGAGGCAGAACCCGCGGAATCGGACGAGGGATTACGTTTGAGATATTGAGCGCGGGGAAGTTCAGCGCGTGACCATACCGAACGCAACACCGATCCTCCTTATCACCACTCGTCCGCGACGATTTCGAACGTTCCGAGTTGAAGGGACCCGTTTTAGTCCCCGAACAGGGCAGGAGATAATGCGCTTCTGGGGATACCGGGGAAAAACTATTCCCGCTGTGCGATGAGTCGCACGATGCGGCGTTTCGTTCTTTGCCGGCCCCAATAGGGGACTGCCTGCCGCCGGTCAACTTCCGGTTGCGCCGTGATCCATTCCCTGTCCGCTTCTTGATTGGTTAGACTGGTGTCTACAGCGCAAATGGCCCTCTCCCCATCGAGGAGCAGCCAGTTCCTGTTCGAGGGCGTGTTGGGCGGCCTGCCTCCGTCTGGCGCGGGCATAGAGGAGCATGATGACGGCCCGTGCGATCACCGCGCCGGAAGTGCGGCGGAAGGAACCGTGAAGAGCCCGATGGTCCAAGAGTTGAGACTGTTGTCGATACTCCCAAGGAGATAGGCGCCGAACCTCAGCGTGACCGCCAACACGGGCGCGGCAAGAAGCGGGTCCCCCGCGCGCCAAACCCGCCATGCGACCAGGAACCCGATCGTCACTCCGGCGGCGGCGCGCGCGGTTCGTCCCGCGGCGAACCAACCGGAATACCCCGGGATGCCGAAGAACCCGAGCCAGAGGGCGCCCAGACCGAGCGTCACCGCGAGGCTCGCTCACACCGCAAGCGCCGGCGCCAGGCCGGAAGGGTCTCGGCCAGGAACCAGCCATGGAAAAGGCGCCCACCGGCGCCCGTGACGATTCGTCACGGCCATGACGGGCAGCGAGTTCTTGGGGAACGCATCCGTCAGGAACATCGGCCATCCTGCGCGAAATAGAGCCCGGACAGGCTGGCACCAAGCCGGCCCAAAGCAGTTCCCGCCCTTGTCCCCGGGCCCAGTGCCGGGAACGGTTGCGGCCGGATCCGTTCTCCAGGCGGCGTGCTCGTCTTCCGCACACGCGCTGGAACGTCGATTCGAGGTGCTCGTCCATGACGGCCAAGGATTCTGGTTGGCCACCAAGTTACCGTCCAGCACGTTGAAGGCCACGCGAGTCAGAACGCCTGCCCAATCCCGAATGTAAGGCGGCTCCGCGGTTCACCGGACGCGCGATCCAGAATGAACCCATAGTCGAAACGAAACAGAAGATAGGGAGTCCTCAGACGCAATCCGACTCCGGCGGTGCGCCGCATCTCACCGAGGTGGAATTGGCGCCACCGTGAGAAGACATTCCCGGTGTCGGCAAATGCTACCCCATCGATGAAACCGGCAAGGGGCAAGCGAAACTCGCCGTTCGCGACAAATACCGATTCACCGCCGAGGGGAGCGCTTCCCGCGAATGGACCTAACCGGTCCTGGCCGAAGCCCCTTACGGAATTCCCCCCGCCGGCGAAAAACCGTTCGCTCGGAACCAGGTCCTGTCCGCGGAGCCCGGCCGCGATACCGTAGCGGACGCCGGCCGCCAATACATAACGCCGGCGCACTCCTCCGGCCCATGGCGCCTCTGCGGGTCTCCCGAAGGCGCGGTACAGGAAATACTGGCCGAAGTATTTCGCGTATTGGAGCTGGCTGCCCAGCGGCGCCGGGGCCCACTCGGCGATGTGAGAGGTGAACGATCCTCGCGTGGCGTCGAGCAGATCGTCGCGAGTATCGCGCGAAAAGCCCGTGGTAAGGGGCGCGATGCGCAGCCGGATATCGAAGGGAAAGACCGGGTCCGGGTTTCGTTCGAAAGTGTGGACCTGCTCGAGACGGTATCCGAAGTTAAAGGGGGTAGGACTTGTTCCAGCGGTACTCCAGATAAGCCGAGCCGCCGGCGCGGTCGGTGAGGAAGAGATCGCTCAGTTCGCGGCGAACGAAGCCGGTGGTTACCAACTTTAGCGGCAAGCGCAATAAACTGGGTTGTTCGGCGTAAACGCGCGCTTCCCGCAGGCGCGCATCGTAGCGGGCGCGCAATCCCGCGGTTCGCGCCGCCCCGAGCAGATTGCGGGTGGCGAAGTCCACGATTCCCCCCGCGCCGCGTTCCGTGTCGAACAGCAGGCCGTAGCGGATCTCGATCGGGCGAACCTCGCGCAGCCGGGCGACCAGTTGCACCGGGCTCCCTGCCGCCGCCGAGCCTTGTCCGTTTTCCCGCACATCCAGGTCAGCCAATGCGAAGGCGCCCGTGGAATACAGGTTTTGCCGGGCCTGGTTGAGCTTTGCGTCAGTCACGGACTCGCCTGGACGGATGCCGATCTGAGACCGGACGAGGGCATCGCTGACGTGTTGATTGCCCTCAATGGTTACGGCGGCCAACGCCCGGCGCCGCCCCACGGTAATCTCGAACGCGACATCCACGGACGCGCCTCTGCGCTGTGGCGTCAATTTCACGGCAAAGCCGGTGAGGTCCCGCGCCGCAAGCGCGGTCTCCATGCGGCGCCGCGCTTCTTCCAATTCAGCCGGAGCGTACGGCGCGCCTTCCGTGAGTCCCGCCACCCGCCGAAACTCCTCCGCCGTCAGTTCGCGGTTCCCCGGCACAGTCACCCGGCCCAGGCGCATTCGTTGGCCTTCGACCACCGGTACCTTGATCGTCAATTTCGCGGCCTTGACCAGTTCGGGCGCACCCGCGCGCACGTCAAGATAACCCTGCCGCCGGTAGTAAGCCTCGACGCGATCCCGCAGCAGCCCTGGACTCGCCGCGGCATCCCGCGCCGCTGCCCGCGTAGGCGCTACCGCGGCGAGAACCGCGGCCGGACGCGCCGCACCGGGAAGGTCGATTTCCACGCCGTCATACTTGCGGCCCTTCGCAATCGTAAACGTCACGCGCTTCACCAGGGCCGTCTGCTCCACCCGAGCCTCCGCCTCCGCCGCGAAACGCCCGTCGCGGCTCGAGCGTTGGCGGACGGCATCGGCCGCCTGGCGGATGCGCAGCGAGTCGAATGAACTCGAGGACCACGCCTTAACCGCCGCCTTTCGCGCCGCGCGGGAGATGCCGCTGCCCTCGAACCGGAACTCCACCTTAGGGCCCGTCGATCCTCCGATGGACAGATTCAGCACCCCTCCGCTCTCCTCGCGGCTCGTACGAAGCCTCGCCTCCGGATATCCCTGCTCAACCAGGATCTTCCGCACCTTCTCCATGCCCTTGCGATACGCGAGGAAATCGAACGGCTTGCCCGGCTTGATGCCGAGTTTCGAACGAAACTTCGCTGTTTGGAGCGGAGTGGCTCCTTGGACGTCGAATCGAATCTCGCCAACCTTTAACGCGGCCAGCTTCCTGCGTCCGGACCGCGGCGCGGGCACGCCACCCAACTCGATGCCGTGTTGAACCTGGAAGCGGAAGCTATTGTCGCTTTGGCGAACCGTGCGGGCTTGCAGGCGCCTGGTGATATCCGCGCGTCCGACCCATATCTGGTCCGAGCTGTTGCGGAGGTTGACGGAGTATACGAGGCCGAGCCTGTCTGTTATGTCCTGACCGAGAGTGAGCCGAGCCGTGGGTTCGGCCTCGTCCGCGATCAATCCCGGATCGATGCGCACCACATTCAGGCCGAGCGCTCGATTCGCCCGTTGAGAGAGCGCGCCCGCCAGGTTTCCGGACAAATACGAGAGCGCCTGATCCTGGGCGATCTCGGTTTCAGCACCGCGCGTATCTTTTATCCGCCGCCCGGACACCAGCAATGAGAGGATGTCAGTCTGTCCCAGCGGCGGATCGGAAGTGAACGTGGTTTCCAGACGCTGCCCCACCGTGCCGCGGGCTTGCAGCGTGATGTCGATGCCTCCCGCGCGCGTGCGGGCGCTCACGTCCAAGACCGGCTCGATCTTGCGCTGATCGGTGAACGTGACCGCGCCGCGGTCAATTATGTAGTTCCGGCCCCCGAGATACAGGACGGCGCCTTCACCGGCGTCAAGCCGGCCCACGAGGCCGGGCCGCGCTGTCGTGCCGAGGAGGCGAAGATTCGCGGAGAGATCTCCGTTCAGCAGATCGTTTGCGACCGTGACGGGTTCGGCGGTCGTCACGCGGATGTCGAGCGCCGCGGGCGCCGGGCCGATTCCCGGGGTGAGGTTGTCCGTCAGCGATGCCGATGGTGAGAGCGCACTCAGCAGTCCGCGCTCGAGCACCAGGGCTTCCCGGTATGAGCCGTTCTGAATCGTCACAGTCCCCGTCACGGCAAGCTTCGAAGGACTGCCAGTCAGGCGCAGTTCCAGATCGTTTACCGTTTCCAGGCCGGCCGGAATGTTCCACGACGTTCCCTTGCCTTGCAGCTTCAGATCCACCTGCGCAATCTCTTGCCCCTGGAGCTTCACGGCGCCGTTCGCGGTAAATGAACCGCCGTTCAGTTCTCCGTGGATATCACCAGTCTGAATCTCCTGCCCATCGAAACGGATCACGCCCCGGACATCTTCGACCGCCGCGCCCGCGGAGGCGAACTCGGCTTGAATACCCTTCAGCTCGATTTGCCCGCTAAGGCGCGGACGTTCGAGCGTGCCAGTGAGCGCGGCGTTCAGCGCGAGGACGCCGTCGGCGCGGATGCCGGTGGTGAATAGCTGCAAGAGAGCCCCGTCGATCTCGCCGTTCAATCGCAACGCCAACGGGTTGGATTGTCCGAGGGACACCGATCCGCGTACGTGCAAATTGCTGGCCGAACCGGAAATCGCGAAGGGTTCGATGGCCACGAGGCTGTTTCGCAGGGTCATTACCAGGGGTGTCCGCTGCTCGAACACAGCTTGGCCGAGGTTGATACGGAGTTCGGGCGCTTCCAGCCGTCCTTGCCATTGAGCCGGATCGAGCCCGGTTCCAGAAAGCGACAGACGGAGCGAAGCGAGTCCTCCGATCGGGCGGCCAGTGGCTGTGCTCAATCGCTCGAGCGCGAGGCCGTCCAGACTTGCCTGCAGTTCGAACTGCTCCGGTGAAGCAGGTATGGCGCCCGGGTTCGACAGGAGGTTAATTGGGATTCGGCCGGTTGCCGCCACGCGGCCGCCGATCCACTGCGCGTGCACTCGTTCGAGTTCAACGTGGCGGCCGGTCACGCGCAAGCGCGCGTCAATGCCCGTGACTGGCGCCGGAAGCGAGACGTGGTTGAGTTCGCCGGAAGTTATGGACACTTCGCCACTCGGGGTCCATGCGGCGCCGCCTCCTCCCGCGAGTTCGAGGGCGGCCGTCAGGCGTCCGTTCAGAGTGACGCCGCTTGCCAGCGCCGGGAACGCTTGGGTCAGCGGCCCCAAATCCGCCCCGCCCTGGATGCGTAGCGCGCCGGCCGGCGCCGAGGACAGGACGGGTGCGCGTCCGCTCACGACGAACCGGGAATCACCGGGTCCGGTGATGACGATCGGCGTGGCGGAAACCGAGCCGCCGTCATACTCCAGGCGCGCCGGGCCTTCGGCTCGAAATTCGTTTTGGACGCTCCCGGTTGTGGCGGGACGCACCCGCGCGGAGGCCAGATCGACGACCGCCCGCAAGGTGTTCGCCGGATCGCTGAATGAAAAGGAGCCGCTTGCACGCGCCGTCACTTCACCGGTGTAAAGGGGAGTGAAAGCGCCGATGGGCGCCCCCTTCGCATCGATCGTGAACTCAGCGGGCGCTCGCCCGGACATCAAGGTGGTGAGTTGCCCCCGAGCGGCCCATTCCGGCGCCTGCCATTGGAGGCGTATCTCTTGTCCGCTCGCATGGCCTTCGATTTCGACGCGCTTTGCGGCGATCGAACCTACGCTCGCCGCCGAGGCCGTTAGCGACAGCTTCGCCTGGACCTCCCGTGCGCTTGCTTTTTCCACCCGTGCTTCGCCGTCCAGCGTCATGCGAACGGGAGTGCCATCCGGCAACTGGAGTGCATCGATCCGGTAGCCGCGCACGGTCGACGAACCTTTGAGTGTGGCCTGCGTGGCGTTCCATTCCCCTTCCGCCTCGAGTCGTCCGCCATCCTGGCGCACCAGGCGCAGGCTTTGAAGCGAAAACGCGGACCTTTCGTAGCGCAGCGCCGCCTCGAGCGTGCCCAAAGGCTGTTGAAGCAACACCAGGTTGGGCGAGGTCAGCGTCGATTCGACAACGGGATCGCCGGCCGGTCCCGTGACACGGAAGCTTGCCTGAATGGCTCCGTCCGCGTCCGCGAGGAGAGTGCCCTGTCGGGCCGCGGTTAACGATTCGCGCAGCGAACGGTGGGAAAATGCCCCTTGAAAATCGAGGTTGGTTCCGCGCATCGATCCCGCGGCGGTCAACGAAAAGCTCGATCCCCGGTGCCACCCTACTACGCGAGGAGCGTGGTTCCTGTGTGAACAGCAGCCAGCCCTTGGTCCATGGTGGCTACTGAGCCGCCGTGTTTCCGCGCCAGTTGCACGAGGTAAGCGTCAGTGACCTGCCTGTGCCCCACGATTCCCGTCGTGGGCACGTCCAGATAGGAAATGTCGTCCGGCCAGAATTCGTGCCGGGGGAGGGAGGAAATGGACTCGAGCAGTAGCTTGGCGGATTTCGCCGTCGCTTCCACGCCGGCGCGCAGGTGGAAACGGAAAAGCGCGCCCTGTGTGATGGGACATGTCGCAAACCGGTGGCCCTCGAGGAACCACTCCGCTGCCCGCGCGTTTTGGCTGTGTTCGGGCGTCGCCAGTGCGATCAGGACATTGGCATCGAGCAGGTAGACCTTACTCTTCGTCATCGAGAGCCTTGACGTCGTCGGTGGTCACGGGACGGGCGCAACGGAAAGTCGGGAAACCGTAGTCACTCATCTTGATGGATGAGCCTTTCGCCCCTTTGGAGGATTGCAGAATGAGGTCACCGACCACTCGTCCGAGGCCGCGGTTCTGATCCCGGGCGATGGCCTTGGCGATGTAGTAGGCCTCATCGGAGATGTCGAGAGTAGTCCGCACAATGACATCATAACACAAGCGCACAAGACCGGGATCTTCCTTGCGCTCATATTGACATCTCCCGCCGTATGAGGCAGACTGATCTTTCTGGCGAACAAAAGGCGAAAACATACATGACCATCGCGGCCCTCGCGCGCCCGGTCCCCGAGCGCATTTCCCCATTTCTCGGCTTCCGCCAGGAAGCTCCCGTCGAGTTCCTTCCTGCCGGGATCGGCTCGTTCGACCGGCTCCTGGGAGGCTGCCCCCGGGGCCGCGTCTCCGAGATCTCCGGACCCGCCTCGTCCGGCCGTACCAGCCTGCTCCACAAGATCCTGGCGGCGGCCGGCGAGCGTGGCGAATACTGCGCTCTCGCCGATGCCGCGGGCTCGTTCGATCCCGTCACCGCCGAAGCCAGCGGCGTCTCGCTCGACACACTCGTCTGGGTCCGTTGCGGCGGCAATATCGAGCACGCCATGAAGGCGGCCGATCTGCTGCTGCATTCGGGTGGATTCGGCGTGGTGGCGCTCGACCTGTGCGGTCTCGAGGCCCGCCACGCCCGCCGCATTCCCGCCGCGTACTGGCATCGCTTCCGGCGCGCCGTGGAGAATTCCTCCGCCGCGTTCGTGGTCGTGGGCGAGGAGCCGTGGGCGGGTTCGTGCGCCAGCGTCTCGGCCACGATGTCGCGCGTGGAAGCGCGATTCACCGGCCGGAATCCGCGTTACTTGCTGGAGGGCGCCACTTACCAGGCGGCGGCGCGCAAGCCCTTCCGTCCGGGCGAGGCTTCGTTCGACGTGGAAGCGCTCCACGCGGCGTGAGCGCCTTCCATGTACGCCTGCATTCATGCGCCTCGCGCCGGATCGGATGGAATGGAGCGGCTCGCGGCGCTGGCGCAGTCGTTTTCCCCCACCGTGGAAATCGTGGGAGCGGACGCGGTGGTCCTCGCCGTGGGTCCGTTGCGGCGCCTGTTCGGACCGCCGGACAAAATCGCGGCGGAAATCGCGCGGGAGGCCAATAAGATCAAGCTCGACGGCAACATCGCGATCGCGGCCGATCCCGACACCGCGATCCTGGCCGCGCGGAATCTGCCCGGCGTCACCATCCTGCAACCGGGCCACGAGATGGACGCGCTCGCCCACCTGCGTCTCGAGGCGCTTCCCGCCGATGCGGAAACCGTCGCGGTGCTCCGGCGCTGGGGCGTCTCCACGCTCGGCCAGTTTCGCGAACTCCCGCCGGACGGGGTGATGGAGCGGCTCGGCGCGCGCGGGCTCGACCTGCTCCGGCTGATCCGCGGCGAGCGCTCGCGTCCCTTGCGGCCGGACCGCCAGACCGAAAGCTACCGGGCGCGGTTCGAACCGGAGCATCCGGTGAAGCTGCTGGAACCCTTGTCGTTCCTGCTGTCGCGCCTGCTGAACGAGCTCTGCGGCAAGTTGTCGCGGCAGTCGATGGCGGCTTCGGAAACGCGGCTCCACCTCGAGCTCGAAAACAAAACCGTCTATTCGCGTGTGTTGCGGCTTCCCTTCCCCACGCGCGACGCGCGCACGCTGCTGAAGCTGCTGCAACTGGATCTAGAGGCGCATCCGCCCGGATTCGCGGTGACGGCGGTCGAGTTGGAGACCCCGCCCGTGGCGCCGCGCGTGACGCAAGGCGATCTCTACGAGCCGCCGAAACCGGAGCCGGAGAAGCTCGAGTTGACGCTCGGCAAGATCCGCGCCATGGTGGGCGAGGGCAACGTGGGGAGTCCGCGGCCGCTCGACACGCACCGCCGGGACGCATGGCGGATGCTGGCGTCGCCGCCGGGCCCGTCCGCCGTTCTACGCCGCCCGCCTTCCGGGACCTTGCAAATGGCGTTCCGTTATTGGAGACCGCCGGTTCCGGCGAGCGTGGAAGTGGAAAACGGCACTCCGCGGCGCGTGCTGTCCCGCGCGGCTCGAGGCAACGTGATTCAGGCGGCGGGGCCGTGGCGCGGATCGGGCGATTGGTGGAACGCGCAAGCCTGGGATCGCGAGGAGTGGGACCTGAGCCTCACCGACGGCGCGATCTACCGGATCGCCTGGATCGTGAAGGCGCGCGAGTGGTTTCTCGAGGGATATTACGACTGACCGGCCGGCTACACTGGTCGAATCATGAAAAGCGCCCTGACGACGCTCGAACTGTGCGCCGGAGCGGGTGGACAGGCGCTGGGCCTGGAAGGAGCCGGCATCGAACACGCCGGCCTGGTCGAGATCGATCCGCACGCCTGCGCCACGCTTCGCTTGAACCGTCCCGCGTGGAACGTCATCGAGGGCGACCTCAACGTTTTCGCGGGCGCCGCTGCCTTCCAGGGCGTCGATCTGGTATCGGGCGGCTTGCCCTGTCCGCCGTTTTCCAAGGCGGGCAAGCAACTCGGCAAGAACGACGAGCGCAATCTGTTCCCCGCCGCCATCGCCCTCATCGACCAGATCCGGCCGCGCGCGGTGATGATCGAGAACGTGCGCGGCATCCTGGACGCCGTCTTCGAGGACTACCGGAAGTACATCGGCGGCACGCTCCACAAGCTCGGCTACACGGCCGGCTGGCGGCTGCTCAACGCCTCCGATTTCGGGGTCCCGCAACTGCGGCCGCGCGTCATCTTCGTCGCGATCCAGAAGGAGTTCGCCGGGCAGTTCGCCTGGCCGGAACCGCTGCCGGAAGCGCCCCGGACGGTGGGAGAGACACTCCACGATATGATGGCCTCGCGCGGATGGAAAGGCGCGAAGGCATGGACGGAGCGAGCCAACGAGATAGCGCCCACCATCGTCGGCGGCAGTAAGAAACACGGCGGACCCGATCTCGGTCCGACGAGAGCCAAGCGCGCGTGGGCGGCGCTCGGAGTCGATGGACTCGGCATCGCGGACGAGCCGCCGCCGCCCGATTTCGTGGGCATGCCGCGGCTGACCGTTCCGATGGCCGCCCGGCTGCAAGGTTTTCCCGGCGATTGGACGTTCGCCGGCAGGAAGACCACCGCGTACCGGCAAGTGGGCAATGCGTTTCCGCCGCCAGTCGCGCAAGCGGTCGCCGGACGGATCGCCAAGTGCCTGACGGCTCGTAGGCGGCTGGTGCGCGTGGGATGAGATCGTACTTTCTATCTGGCGATGCGGCTTATCCGGCCGCATCCGGCAGCGACAACCGGATGCCGTTGGCGTCCGCTTCGTTGGAGTCGAGAAACGCGTTCGTCCGTTCGAACTCCGCCCGCGCCCTGTCGAGTGCGGAAAAGTCGATCGCGCCGGTGTATCGCTGCGCGAAATCGAGCGTTTGGACGAGCGGCTTCACCAGACGATTCTGGGAGAGCGCGCGTAGCGCCATCAGGTAATTGTTGCGGAACACGGTGGGAATGAGAATCCGGCACTCTCCCTCCGCTACGAGTTCGGCGTTCATCATGATCCGCGCCGTCCGTCCATTGCCATCCTGGAAAGGATGGATCTCGGCTATCGCGAACGTAAGAAAGAGAGCGCGGTGCATCGCGGGGCCGATGCTTCTGTACAGTTCGAACGCGAGGCCGAGCGTCCCTTGCACCAAGTCCGGCGCGACGAATACGGTGGAACCCGCGCGGTTGGGGTCGCGTGACGCCGCTTCAGGATCTCGAGGAACTCCTCGAACGCCGCCGCGATACGCGAGTGCGAGGAAACGATCTTCCAGGTCCCGAGAATGTCGTGCGCGTCTTCGGGTCTCGCCCGCGGGATTTGACCTTCGAAGACGATCCGCGCGGCCTCGTCCACGGCGAACTCGGTCCCTTCGATAAAGTTCGAAAAATACGCCTCGAAAAACGGGAGCGCCAAGCCGTCGCTTTGTTTCGCCGGCCTCGACGGCGCCGCCATCCGTGAAAGCCCGGCGTGAAGATGCTGGAGCAGGTCCAGCCGGTGCGGATCGTACGGTTTGCCACGAGCCCGCGCGATCGCAAGGGGGGACTCGGGCGCCGTGTCGCGAGTTCCGAGAAGCGCTCCGATCAAGGCGTCCAAGCGCGCGAACTCATCCGCGGCGTCGAGCAAGGGCGCGATCGCACGAGCTTCGTCGCGGATCCGGCGCAATGCCGCTTCCCCACTCGCGCGTAGCAACGCTTCCAGGCGTTCCTCGATTTCCCGGATCGCAAGGGTTCGAGAAACCGCGCCCGCCCTCGAACGGGAGCCGCGCATGTTATCGAGATAGGCGCGCGCGGGCGACGATAATCGCAGCCCTCCGATAAACGGCGGATCGGTTTCCAACGGGGGATGACCTTTGCGCGGATGGATCGTAAGTCCGGGGAGTTCGACGGCCCGCTTGCGGTTCGAGACGACGAAAACCGAACCGCCGGCGGAAGGCTGGTTCTCCGCCGTGCGGTCGGCGATGAGCGCCCCGGGAACGTAGGCGGCAACGATCATAGCGCAACTTTTTGGGGTTTAACGACCCTGCCGTGAAACTTTTTGGGAGTTAAGCAGCACCACCAGCCCGCGAAGCGCTGCCACAACGCCCGCTGTCAAACTTGCCACGCTCGTCTTCGGCGCCGCGTCGATGAACGCGACCTCGTCCGGCAGCCACCACTTGGCCACCCGCGACGACAGGAAGTCGAGCAGTTCTTCCTTCGCCAGTTCCTCGCCGGGCTCCACCACCACGCACGCCAGCGGACGCTCCTGCCACTTCGCATGCGGCAGTTCCCGCTCGTCCGCATCGTGCCGATCGAAGGTATTCGCCCTCATCGATCACCTTCGATCCATCGACAAGCGGAGGATCCGTCGCACGTTCGGAGAACTTGCATCGGAGGAGATCGCGGCAATCGATGAAGGGTGGGCGGTTTTCCCCGGTTCCGGCGGCCCGCTGCATGGCGCCGGCCGGGGCGCCACCGGAGAGCGGGTTACAATCAAGCCGATGCCTCTCGCCATATCGCAAGAGCAACTCGGCGCGCCACTTTCGGCGCCGCGAAAGAAAACGTGGACGCGCAAGGAGTGCGACGCGCTCGAGAAGATGGGCGTGTTCGAAGGCCAGCGCTATGAGTTGATCGAAGGGGAGTTGATCGACAAGATGGGAATTAACTCGCCCCATGCCAGCTTCCTCGTCTTCCTCACGGCTTGGGCGCATTGCGTGTTCGGCAGCCTCCACGTTCGGCCGCAACTGCAAATCGACGTCAGTCCGGAAGACAACCCAACGAGCAGGCCGCAGCCCGATCTGTGCGTAACGGCTCAATCTTACGAACACTTCTTCTCCAGCGATCCGAACCCTCCCGGCATCCGTCTATTGGTGGAGGTGGCGGATACGACGCTCCACTTCGACACGACTACGAAAGCCGCGCTGTACGCGCGCGCGGGAATCGCGGACTACTGGGTCCTGGATGTCAACGGCCGGCGGATCATTGTCCATCGCAACCCCGAGGAGGGAAAGTACCGGTCCCTGACGGTCTTCGAAGCGGCCGAGTTGCTATCGCCGCTGGCGGCGCCGGAATCGAGTTTTCGCTTAGCCGACTCCCCCTTCTGACGGACCGGCCGTAAGGCAGGCCGCGAGCCGTCAACTCCGGCGACGCCGGAGCCAACCGCCGCGGTTGCCCACGACCGGGCGAGTCAAGGAGGCCGGCTCGAGATTCTCCCGCGCGCCGCGCCCGGCGGCGGCCAGGTAGAGGTCATGGCCCCTGGCGGCCATGCGAGGGCGCGCGTCCGAACTACAAAGTGGACCCGCCGCCGTTCGCTCGAGCTTGGGCGGAATCGAGCCGGATCGGGTCAGCCCACGAAACGCTGCCGCAACGCCCGCTTGTTGAACTTACCGACGCTCGTCTTCGGCACGGCGTCGATGAACGCGATCTCGTCGGGCAGCCACCACTTGGCCACCCGCCCCGACAGGAACCCGAGCAGTTCCTCCTTCGCCAACTCCTCGCCGGGCTTCACCACGACGCACGCCAGCGGACGCTCCTGCCACTTCGGGTGCGGCACGGCGATCACGGCCGCTTCCGCCACCTTCGGATGCGCCATGATCGCGTTCTCGAGGTCCACGCTCGATATCCATTCGCCGCCCGACTTCACCAGGTCCTTCGTGCGATCCATGATTTGGATGTAACCATCGGCGTCCACGGTCGCGACGTCGCCGGTGCGGAACCAACCGTCCTGGAAGGATTCCGCCGCGGCCTGGTCCGCCGGACGCGGATCCATATAGTAACCGCTGGTAACCCACGGACCGCGCACCTGCAACTCGCCCATGGTGGCGCCATCCGCGGGGACCTCCGCGCCATCGTCTCCCAGGATGCGGAGTTCGATCCCCGGCAAGGGAAGTCCGTGGCGGGCGCGGCGGTCGATCTTCGCCGCTCCCTCGAGCCCGTCCATGTTCGATTTGAACGTGTTGACCGTCGCCATCGGCGATGTCTCCGACATGCCCCAGCCGAGACGAAACTCGAGACCGTACCTGCTCTCGAACTTCTCGATCAACCCTCGCGGCATCGCCGAACCCGCCACCAGCACGCAGCGCAACGACGAGAGATCGCGGGGATGATCCTGGAGATACTGCCAAAGCTGCATCCATATCGTAGGGACGCCGTGCGTGAACGTGGCGCGCTCGGTTTCGATCAGTTCGGCGACCACGTCCGGCTGCACCGCGCGGCCGCCCAGCACGATCTTGGCGCCATTGGCGATGGCGGCGTAGGGAAAGCCCCAGCCGTTGGCGTGGAACATGGGCACGATCTGCAGCAGCACGTCGCGCTCGCACATGCCGAACGTGTCGGCCATGGAGACCGCCATCGTATGCAGGTACATGCCGCGATGGGTGTACCAGACGGCCTTCGGGTTCCCCGTCGTGCCCGATGTATAACACGTTGCGAAAGCCGATCGTTCGTCCAGCGCGGGCCACGGAAAGGCGGCCGCGGGAGCCGCCGCCAGCAGGGATTCGTAGTCGTCCTCGCCGCCGTCCCACGGCTGATCCGGCAGCACGATCACTCGCTCGACGCTCGGAATCCGGCCTTCCAGCTTGCGCAGCATGGGCATCAACGAGGCGTCCGCGAAGACGACGCAGTCCGCCGCATGGTTCACCGTGTAGGCGAGCTGGTCCTCGGCGAGGCGCAGGTTCAGCGCGTGCAGCACCGCTCCGGCACAGGGCACGGCAAAGTAGAGTTCGAGGTGGCGATGGCTGTTCCAGCACAGAGTCCCGACGCGGTCGCCGGGCCGGATGCCCAGGCCGCGCAGCACGTGCGCCAGACGGTGCACGCGCGCGTGGAAATCCGCGTACCGGTAGCGGAACATGCCGTCCGGGGTCTTGCTCGCGATCTCGCGATAGGGGAACAGACGCGCCGCGCGTTCGAACAGCGGGGTGAGCGTCAGTTGGGTGTCCATCATCAGTCCATGCATTGGCGGGGTCCTCGATCCTTACTGGTATACTACGAAGTCGGTTCCGAGCATGCCCGCCACACGCGAAAAATCGCAATTAATGAGCGCGAGCGAGATCGACCGGACGCTGGTCCGGCTCGCGCACGAGATTTTGGAAAAGACGGAAGACCTGGACAAGTTGGCCTTCATCGGCATCCGGCGGCGGGGCGTTCCCCTTGCCCAGAGGCTGGCGGCCAAGATCGAGGCGCTCGAGGATCGTAAGATCCCGGTCGGCATCCTCGACATCAACCTCTATCGCGACGACCTCACCACGGTGTCGCATCAACCGGTGGTGAACGCCACCGATATTCCGTTCCCCGTCAAGGGACGCGACATCATCCTGACCGACGACGTCCTTTATACCGGGCGCACGATTCGTTCGGCGCTCGACGCGCTGTTCGACCACGGCCGGCCGGCGCGGGTGCAGTTGCTGGCGTTGATCGACCGCGGCCATCGCGAGTTGCCGATCTCGGCCCGCTACGTGGGCCGCAACGTGCAAACGACGGCCGCCGAGATCATCGAAGTGAAGTTCCAGGAGATCGACGGCATGGAGAAAGTGCTGCTCTGCGAGAGAGTGGACTAGACTCGATGGCTCGCGGACTTCTCGGCATCGAAGATCTGCCGCGCGATCAGATTCAGGCGATCCTGGACCGCTCCAAGGACTTCCAGCGGCAGCAGGACGCGCCGCCAGCCAGGCTCGATCTGCTGCGCGGGCGGATGGTGGTGAACCTGTTCTTCGAATCGTCCACGCGGACGCGCACCAGCTTCGAGATCGCGGCCAAGCGTCTGGGCGCGGACACGGTATCGATCTCGGCGTCGGGCTCGAGCGTGTCGAAAGGCGAATCGCTGGTGGACACGTTGAACACGCTCGGCGCGATGCGTCCGAACGGGATCGTGATGCGGCATTCGGCGTCGGGCGCGCCGCATTTTCTGGCGCGCTATCTGCCCACGATCGCGATCATCAACGCGGGCGACGGCACGCACGAGCATCCGACGCAAGGACTG
>SXGS01376981.1_pt1 | contig 61625 bp, 59 predicted proteins | sample 3174681 | NCBI WGS metagenome assembly SXGS01 (sample SAMN11356861, study PRJNA531348) | freshwater metagenome | isolation source: freshwater sample F1-80 | place: China: Fuxian Lake, Yuxi | collected 2017-12-25
CCGGGCGGGCCGTAAAGCAGCACGCCCTTGGGGATCTTCGCGCCGACCGCCTGGAATTTCTGCGGTTCGCGCAGGAACTCCTTGATCTCGTGGAGCTCCTCGACCGCCTCATCGGCGCCGGCGACGTCGGCGAAGGTGACCTGCGGGTTGTCTTTGGAAATCAGCTTGGCCTTGGACTTGCCGAATTGCATCACTTTCGAGCCGCCGCCCTGCATGCGGGAAAGCAGGAACCAGAAGATCGCGCCGAGGATCAGGATCGGGACGATGAGCTGCAGGAAGCCGACAAAGAAGTTGTTCTGCACCGGCTGATCATCGTAATCGGCGACTTTGGCGTCATTGAGCGCGGTGATCACGGCTTGCTCGCGGGCGTCCACGACATAGAACTGGACGTTCTTGCCCAGGTTCTGGTTATTTTTGGAGAAGTCTTCCTTGAGCACCAAATCGACGCGGCCCTCGGCATAGACCTTGGCCGACTGGACTTTGCCGCCGCTGATCAAGGCCATGCCGTCAGAGGTGCCCACCCGGGCAGAACCGCCGACGCCGAGCAGGGAGAATCCGATCGCTCCGATCGCGACCACGATGATGATCCAGACGATCGGACCTTTGAGGATTTTCTTGATGTCCATGTACTCCGGGGAGTGACCCCGTCCTTCCTGCTACGTTCTTCGGCGAACCGGGTCCGTCCTTGATCTGGAATGGGCCCCATCTAGCTATACACCGTCCGCAGACATTCACGCACAACGGGCCGGCTAAGTTCCCCTCCAGGCCGCAATGTTCCCTCTCAGCAGAACGATTATTCCCGTGCGGCGGCGAACTCGCATACCGGAATCCCGGGTGCGTACGGAATTTCGTATGCGGACGGGATTCCGGTGCGCGGCCCCGCCTAGTCGAAAGCCGGCGCAGCCCGGTGTTCCCCGTTTTCCACATTCGTCAACGATCTTGCCGAATCTGAACACCTCGGGGGTACTGCTCTGGAAGAGTCAGAAAATGGCACTGCCCTTCATGATCCTCAGCAGCGAAGCCGCCCGCGTCGGGCAATCCCCACGACGCTTGGCCAGCAGAGCGAAAGCCGGTGAACTCGTGCGAGTACGGCGCGGCTGCTACTTGCCCGCAGACGAGTGGTCGCAACTCAGCGCTCGAACCCGGCACCTCGTTCGCGCAGCGGCGTATCGGCATGGGACCAGCATTGAGCCGGTCTTCAGCGATCAGTCGGCGGCGATTCTGTGGAACCTTCCGTTGCTCACCGTGCCAGAGCAACTGCAAGTGCTCACCGATGACCGACGCGGTGGGCGGTCCCACGGCGACGTTCACAAACACTTGGGCCGGAAGGATCACAACGTCGTCACGATATCCGGATTCCGCTGCACCGACAAGATTCGGACGAGCACCGAACTCGCCGCAAAACTGCCCTTCGCCCAAGCGGTCGCGATCATCGATCAAGCCATGCGTGCGCCGTCGGCCGTCCCCGAGGGAGCCCTCGACTCCTGGGATCCGGAGCTGCTCGCAAGGCATCCGCTCAACCAACCGGAGCTGCGCAGCTATGCCGTGACGCTGGAAACGGAATCGGCTCGCCGCAGGGCTTTGGCAGTCATCGGTTTCGGTAGCTGCGATTCGGAGTCCGTCGGCGAGTCGATGAGCCGGGCCCAGATACATTTGCTCCGGCTGCCGCCACCGGAACTGCAGCAAACCTTCACCTTGCCCGACGGCAGGATCGCCCGAACCGATTTCTACTGGCGGCGGCTCGGCATCGTGGGCGAATTCGATGGCAAGGAAAAGTACTTTCGCGGCGATTGGGCCGGTGGCGCAGATCCCGGAGAGCGTGTGTACGCCGAAAAGCTCCGGGAAGATGGCTTGCGCGCACTCGGACTCCGGGTGGTCCGTTGGACCTGGGCAGACATGATGGATCTCGATCGGCTCGGCTCGCTTTTGCACCGAGCCGGATTGCGGGCGGAACCTGCAAGTTCGCTGAATCAGCGGGCAAACTGATTCTCGCGTACTGGAATTCCGGAGGCGTACGGAACTTCCTATGCGGACGGGATTTCGGTACGCGGCCCCGGCGTCGGCCAAAAACGGCGGCGCTGAACGCCAATACCATCAACACTAATGCGAATCATTCTTATTTAAAGCTACACTGGTCGGCATGCATCCTCATCGCGCTTTCACCGTCCTTGCCCCGTTGGCCGCTGGCTTGGCCCTGTTGACCGGCTGCGGAGCACCCCCGCAGGCAGCACCCACGATCACCGGCCATGAAAACGTCAAACCGGCAAACGCCAAGGAACAAGCCGGGCCCGCGCCCCGACTGGTGTTGACCACCGACCAGGGCCTGCTCACCTTGGACGCCAAAACCCTGCAACCGGTCGCCGAACCGGTTCCGCTCGAAGGCTTCATCCGGGTCAATCCGGCCGGCGACGGACGCCACGTTCTGGTTTCCACGGAACGCGGGTTCGAAGCGTTCGACGCCGGCAGCTGGGAATTCCCGCACGGCGACCATTCGCACTTCTACACCGTGCCGCCGAGACTCACTGGAACAGTCTTCCCCGCAGAGCACCCCGGCCATGTGGTCAGCCACGGGAAAACCGCCCTGTTCGCAGACGGCACCGGTGAAATCACGGTCTTCGACCCCGCCGACCTGGATCCCGGTTCGGCGGCCAACGGCCAGCCGGTATCCACCAGGACGCGCACCCCGGAGCCGCATCACGGAGTAGCCGTACCGCTGCCGGACGGCGGCCTGCTCAGCACCCGGAGCAACGGCAAGGAGCGGGTCGGCGTCACCATCCACGACCAGAACGGCGGAGAGACCGCGAGCGCGGAGAACTGCCCGGGAACCCACGGCGAGGCAGTCGCCGGCAATGGCGCCGTCGTCGTCGGCTGCAGCGACGGAGCGCTCGTCTACCACGGCGGCAAACTCAGCAAGGTGCAAGCGCCGGACGCCTACGGCCGGATCGGCAACCAGTCCGGCAGCGGCAACTCGCCGATCGTGCTGGGCGATTACAAAGTGGACCGGGCCGCGAAGCTGGAGCGGCCTACTCGGGTCAGCTTGATCGACACCCGTGATTCGAGCCTGAAACACGTGGATTTGGGCACCAGCTACTCATTCCGTTCCTTGGGCCGCGGCCCGGCCGGTGAGGCTTTGGTCCTGGGCACTGACGGCCGGCTCCACGTGATCGATCCGGAAACCGGAGCGGTGCAGCACCGGATCCCGGTCACCCCGGCCTGGACCGAACCCGAGGTTTGGCAGGCAGCCCGGCCCACCTTGTACGTCGACGGTGCGACCGCCTATGTCAGCGATCCTGGCGCGCGGAAGATCCACGCCGTGGATCTGGCAGCCGGCCAGGTGGCGAAAACCGCCGACCTTCCGGCCGTGCCGAACGAACTGACCGGGATCAGCGGCCGGAAATAACCGCGGCTACTCGTAGACGTGCGGAGCCAGGGTGCCGACGAAGTCCAGGTTGCGGTACTTCTCGGCGAAGTCCAGCCCATAGCCGACCACGAATTCGTTCGGGATGTCGAAGCCGACGTATTCGACGTCGATTTCGACCTTGGCGGCATCCGGCTTGCGCAGCAGCGTGCAGATCTCCACCGAGGCCGGACCGCGGGAAATCAAATTCGCGCGCAACCAGGACAGAGTCAGCCCGGAGTCGATGATGTCTTCGACGATCAGCACGTGCTTGCCCATCAAATCGGTTTCCAGATCCTTCAGGATCCGCACTACGCCGGAGGACTGGGTGCCCGACCCATAGGAGGAAACCGCCATCCAATCCATGGTCACGTGGCTGTGCAGCGCCCTGGCCAGGTCTGCCATGATCATCACCGCGCCCTTGAGCACGCCGACCAGGAGCACGTCACGGCCCGCATAATCCGCATCGATCTGCGCAGCGAGTTCGGTCACCCGGCTCTGAATCTGCTCTTTGGTGTAGAGGACGTGCTTGAGGTCCGCTTCGACGTCGCGTGAATCCACCCGATGCTCCTGACTGGGTTAGGTTTCTTGGGACTGGGAGAGTCTTTTCAAGACTAGTTTCCCATAGCTTGGGCCGGAGTTTCGCGCCTGCCGGTATGCGCTCACTTTGCCGGCCAGCTGCACCGGGCCCGCCGAACCCTGCCTGCGCAGCAACGACTCGGCCGCACGCAGGCGCTCGAAGCTCGGTTGCGCTCCGCCGAGTTCGACGACGGCGCGGGCCAGGACCCGGTGCCGCAACGCCGTCGGCAACGCGTTCAGCTCGGCCTCCGCGAGCAGTACCCGGTCGGTGCCGACTTCGGCGATCCGGGTAAATTCCCGGCCGGCCAACTGGTCGAGGAAATCCGCGTCCTGGGCCAGGATGCTCGCCGACCGGTAGAGCGACTGGGCGATTCCCGGGCCGAGCTCGGTCTCCAAGAACGGCAACACCCGATGCCGGATCCGGGACCGGGTGAAACCCGGATCGTCGTTGCTGGGGTCGTGCCACGGCTCCAGCCCCTCGACCGCGCAGATCTCCAGAGTCTCCTCGCGTCGCAAGGGCAGGAAAGGGCGCAGCAACAGCGCACCGGCGAACTCGCGGCTGGCCGGCATCCCGCTCAGCGAGCGGGTGCCCGAGCCCCGGGCCAGCCCGAGCATCACCTGTTCCGCCTGATCGTCGAGCGTGTGCCCGAGCAGCACCGCCCGGGCGCGGTGTTCGACGGCAGCCGCCGCCAAGGCGTCGTAACGCGCTTTGCGCGCCGAATCTTCCGGCCCGCCACTACCCGGGACGACCCGCACGGTCCGGACCTCCACCGGTGCCAAGCCGAGCTGTCGGAGCGCATCCGCAGTTTGCCGGGCCACTTCGCCGCTGCCTTCCTGCAGCCCGTGGTCCACGACCACGGCACCCACCCGGAAAGCCTTCCGATGCTGGAAGAACGCCGCGACTGCGGCCAATGCCAACGAGTCCGGCCCTCCGCTGCAGGCCACCAGCACCAGGTCCGACGGCGCCAATTCCGGCAGGCTCTCGCGCAGGATGCCACGCGCCTTGCCGACTACCGGGCGGAGCCGCCGCCGCGGCCCGGCGAAACCGGGCCGCGCGGAAACCGGGCCGATCGAAGCCGCGTCCGCCACCCCGCTACAGACCCATCCGTCGGACCCAATCGGCCGGAGCGTGGATCTCCGCTTCGGTGGGCAGATGGTCCGCGGATTCCCAGACCGCGTTGAACCCGGTCATGCCTACTTGGTCGACGACCGCTCGGACGAAACGTGCGCCATCGGTGTACTGGCGCATTTTGGCATTGAGGCCCAGCAGGTTGCGGATGAACTTCTCCACGGCGCCCCGGTCTTTGCCGCGCGCATTGAACCGCTGCCGGATGGTCTTCACCGTGGGCACGATCGAAGCATCCACCGCATCCATCACCACATTCGCGTGGCCTTCCAGCAAACTCATCACCGCGGTCAGATGCGAGAGCGCCGCCTTTTCCGCCGGGTCTTGGAGCAGTTCCATCAGGCCACCGGGCTTGTTCGGCCCGGCCGGTTCGGCCGGAGTCCTCCCGGCACTGCGGACCGCTGCGGAAACCCGCTCGCCCAAGGAGTCGATATTGCCCAGCAGCAGCCCGCTGAGCTTGTCCACCTCCTGCAGCATGTGGTCCCGGAGCCAGGGCGCGGCCGCGAATTGCACCCGGTGCGTCTGTTCGTGGAGGCAGACCCACAACCTGAAATCGCCCGGATCCACGCCCAGCTCGCGTTCCACCGAAATGATGTTCGGAGCCACCAGCAGCAATCGGCCGGCCGGCGGAATCTGCGAACCGGCGGCCAACGCGGCGAACGGATCGTACTGGCCCAGGACCTTGGACGAAAGGAAGGCCAGGATTCCGCCCAGCTGAGCCCCGGTCACCGTTCCGCTGATCGCCCGGGCCGTCGGCCGCAGCGCATTTTGGCCGCGCGCCTTGTCTTCCAAGTTCGCCAGGGTACCGGCCAACATCACCGAAAAGCTCTGCGTGTTCGCCTTCGCCCAGGAAGCCCGGTCCACGATCAGCACCTGCGAGTCACGCAGATCTGCAGCCGCGTCCAAACCAGTGATCTGGTGCACGTGCGGCACTGCCCGGTCCGCCATCCGGCGCAGATCGGCTACCGCGGCGCCGATCTCATTGCTGCTGAGCGTTGGCCCGGGCGCCGCGAGTTTGGCCGCGGTGCTGGCCGCGAGCTCCCAATTGATCAAGTTTTGCTTCTCGAGTGCGCTCACCCGACCATCTCACCACAGATCGCTGCGGCGGACCCGTGCCAGTCCGCAAATATCGCCGCCAGCCGAAGTTTGCCCCGGCCGGCTCGGCGGCGATCGTTCAGCGGCAGCCGCAACCGGCAAGCGTCGCCGCCGCCTGGTCCAACAACGGCTGGGCAACCGCGCTGCCGCCGCTGAAGTTGTTGCCCATGAAAGAAAAGACCAGTAGCCGGCCATCGGCGTCGAGCACGAAGCCGGAGAGGGTTTTGACCACATTGAGCGTTCCGGTCTTCGCCCGGACCAGACCCGATCCCGCAGCGGTTTCGGCGGTGTCGTAGCGGGATTCGAGCGTGCCGCTCAATCCGGCCACCGGGAAGCCGTCGATCGCCCTGCGGATATTGGCGTCGTCGCCGGTCACGATGAGCTTCACCAGCTGTGCGAATTGCGCGGCACTGACCTGATTCGCCATGGCGAGGCCGCTGCTGTCAGCCAGGGTGAGCCCGGTGACGTCGACGCCCAACGACTTCACGGTCGCCAAGGTGACCGCGGTCGCGGCTGCCGAGCTGCCGGGCCGCTGCTGCCCGGTGGCGGCGAGTCTGGCCAGCACCTCAGCCAGGAAGTTGTCGGAGTTCTGCAACATGTAGGCCACTTGCTCGGCCACCGTCGCCGACGCCACGGCGGCCAGCTGCTCGGTCGCGGCCGGATCGCCCGCGGCAACCCGGCCCACTGCGCCCTGCACCGGCACGCCGAGCTTGCCCAGGATCGAGGCGAAGAGCTGAGCCGCCGCCAACGCGCTGTCTTGCGGCCGGCTGCCGCCCTTGAGATCGGGCATCGCGGAATTGGTCGCCAACGGGAACACCGGGGCGATTTCCCCGGCCGTGACGTCTCCGGTATCCCATTCCGGATTCAGCGCCGCACCGGTGAACACCGAATCGTCCAGCAGCAAGCGCACGCCGCCGCCGGCGGAGCCGCCCAATGCCGCCACGGTCTGTTGCGCCAGGCTGGTCAGGCCGGCATGGCCGTTGACCGCGCCGGGTGCGGAGTCGCCGGCGCCCAGCAGCACGTCGCCGCCGGCCCGCAACACCAAGGTGCCGGGCTCTGAACCGCGCAGCACCGAAGTCTGCAATCTGGTGTCCGCACCGAGGTTCTTGAGCGCGCTGACCGCGGTGAAGAGTTTCAGGTTCGACGCCGGGACTGCTGCCGCCGTCGCCCTGCGGTCGTAGAGCACGGCGCCGGTCGCGGCATCGAGCACCTGGCCGGTCAGGCTCCCGGCGTCCGAGGTCAGGATCGGGTTCAACAGCGCCGCGAGCCGGGCCGGGTCCGGCTGCGCGGCGTCGGCCTTGGGACTGGCCGCGACACCCATCGGAGCCAACGAGGCCGGCGGCAGTTGCGCGGCGGGAATCACCGGAGCCGGCGGGCTGGGCGGGGCGATGAACGCCGGCGCCGCGTTGATGGCCGCCGGGACTGCGAGCGCGGCCAATGCCAAGGCCAGCAGTCCAGCTTGCAGGGCGCGGGCCGTTCGGCGCATCGGCTGGTCTCTCCTGTGCTTCCAGATCGGACCGTTCGCGGGCCGTTCTAATTCTTTCCGGCGGCTCGTGCGCCTATATCCTCATAGTAGACGGAGCCTCTGGCTCCTTTGGAATCGTCAGATTCACCAACCGTTTTGGAGGAACACCCATGAAGCACGACGTCACGATCGAGATTCCGCGCGGCTCGCGGGTCAAATACGAAGTGGACCACGAGACCGGGCAGATCCGGCTGGACCGCATCCTGTTCACCTCGATGCAGTACCCCACGCACTATGGCTTCTTCGACAACACCTTGGGCGAGGACGGCGACCCCTTGGACGCCTTGGTCTTGCTGCAGGAGTACGATCTGCACCCCGGCGTGGTGCTGGAAGCCCGGCCGATCGCAGTCTTCAACATGACCGACGACGGCGGCGGCGACGCCAAAGTGCTCTGCGTGCTGGACGATCCGCGGTATGCGCACATCCAGGAATTGGCCGACGTCGAAGCCTCCCTGGTGCAGGAAATCGAACACTTCTTCACGCATTACAAGGACTTGGAGCCCGGCAAATGGGTCAAGGCCGAAGGCTGGGCGGACAAAGCTGCCGCCGAAGCCGAGTTGGCAGCCTCGATCAAGCGGTTCGCAGAGAACCACTGACCCCTCGCAGCACTTCCGCCGCCCGTCTGATCACGGGTTTCAGTGGGCAGGGCCGTCCCTGCCCACTGAAACTTCCGATTGGACGGGCAACTTCCGATTGGACGGGCGGCGTGCTTTGGGCTCAGCTGCGCTAGGCCAGGATGCTGCGCAACACCCGCGCCGCGCCGTCGTCGTACACCGAGGCGGTGATTTCGCTCGCCGCGTCCTGGACGCCTTGCGGAGCCTGGCCCATGGCCACTCCACGATGCGCCCAGCGCAGCATTTCAACGTCGTTGAAGCCATCGCCGACGGCGACCGTCGAGCTGGCGTCCAAGCGCAAATCGGCACGGAGCTTTTCCAAAGCCGAGGCCTTGGTGACCCCGGCGGCGGCGATATCCAACCAGGCCGACCAACCGACCGAATAGGTCACCCCGTGCAAACCGATGCCCTGCACCGCGGCTTCGAATTCCGCGAGCGGCACCTCTTGGCTGTGCACCACCACCCGGACCGCCCGGGCGTCCAGGAGTTCTTCGAAATCCACGCTGCGGGCCCGGATGCCGAAGCTGGCATCCTGGAAGCTGCTGGTGGAGAGGAATTCCCCGTCGGCCGCCTCGACCGCATACATTGCTGCCGGCAAGGTGCTGCGCAGCGCGGTCAGCGCGTCCCTGGGCGAAAAGGTCTCTTTGCGGACCACCTCGAATCCACCAGGCAGCGACGGGTCCAAGCGGACCGTGACGCCGCCGTTGCAGCAGACCCCGAAACCGGTTTGCAATCCGATCCGTTCGATCACCGGCAGCGTCGCCTGGAGCGATCGCCCGGTAGCGATGATCACCTGGTGCCCGGCATCGACCACTGCGCGGGCGGCCTCGCGGACCTCATCGGTCATCGCGCCGTCGTGATCGACCAGAGTGCCGTCGACGTCGAGCGCGATCAATTTCTGTTCCTTATTTCTCCGGTCATCGTTGCCGGAGACTGAATATTCAGTCATGGTTTCCATGATTACAGTGAAACAGATTGCGCGGAGACCGCCTAGGACGCAGCGCACAGAAGCCGTGAACTACAGGTGAATATTCACAGGCCCATCCCCAGTGTGAATGTTAACCTTGCGCGCCGGAACCCCTTGAAATATTAATTCTATTCAATGTACTTTTTAACCATGGACTCTTCACCCGGCCGTCCGACCACCCCGCAACGGCCGATCGCCCTGATCCTCGCCGTCGGCATTTACCTGCTGGTCGCGGTGCCGTTGTCGATCGCGGGCGTGGTCGCGATCGGGCTGGCCCTGGTTTCCGGCATCGGGCTGGTCGGGTACGGACCCTATTTGCTGTTCGCCGGCGTGGTCTTGACCCTGGTTTCCGTCACGATGCTGGCGGCTGCACTGAAAGCAGCCGGCGGCAGCGACGCAAGCCGAGTGGTCCTCACTTCTTGCGCAGCGCTTTTCCTGTTTTTCATCGGCATGATGCAAAACGGATTCAGCTTCGGCCTGGGCGGGGCCGAATACGGACTCAAAGCGGTGGTGCAATTCGGCCCGGCACTGGCCACGGTCCTGCTCTGGCTGCCGTCGTGCCGGGCCTATTTCCAACAACAAGCCCAGCTGCGCAAAGCATTGTCCCGGTAGCCCGCGTTGCGCACCGGATCGCTGCGGCCTCAGACCAGCTCGAACGTTTCCAAGCCGCCGAGGTAGGGGCGGAGCCTTTCCGGGACCGTGACCGTGCCGTCGGCATTTTGATGGTTCTCCAAAATCGCCACGATCCAACGCGTGGTTGCCAGGGTTCCGTTCAGGGTGGCCACCGGCCTGGTGCCTTTGGCGTCGACGCCGGGGATCCGCTCCCGGATATTGAGCCGGCGCGCCTGGAAACCCGTGCAATTCGAGGTCGAGGTCAATTCGCGGTACTGGCCCTGACTGGGAATCCAGGCTTCGCAGTCGAATTTGCGCGCCGCGGAAAGCCCCAAATCTCCGGCGGCGGTATCGATCACCCGATACGGCACCCCGAGGTTCGCCAGCATTTCCTCTTCCCAGGCCAGCAGCCTCGCGTGTTCCGCTTCGGCTTCGTCCAAGGTGGTGTACACGAACATCTCGAGCTTGTTGAACTGGTGTACCCGAATGATGCCCCGGGTGTCCTTGCCGGCCGAACCGGCCTCGCGGCGGTAGCAGGATGACCAACCGGCATAACGCAGCGGCCCCTTCGACAGGTCGATGATCTCATCGCCGTGGTAACCGGCCAGAGCCACCTCCGAGGTGCCGACCAGGTAGAGATCGTCCTTTTCCAAGCGGTAGATCTCGTCATCGTGCTTGACATCGAATCCGGTTCCCGCCATGGTCTCCGGGCGGACCAGGGTCGGCGTGATCATCGGAATGAAGCCGTACCGCAGAGCCTGGTCGAGCGCCATGTTCATGAGCGCGATTTCAAGCCTGGCCACCGGGCCTTTGAGGAAGCTGAACCGGGCACCGGAGACCTTCGCGCCGCGCTCCATGTCGATGCCGCCGATCAACTCGCCGATCTCCAGATGATCCCGGGGTTCGAACCCGGCCGCCGAAAAATCCCGCGGCTGGCCCACCGTTTTGACCAGCTCGAAGTCGGCCTCGCCGCCAGTGGGCACGCCGTCGATGATCAGGTTCGGGAACGCCCTAAGCAGTTCGTCCAGCTCGGCCTGCGCCGCGTCGGCCGCCACTGCGGCGGTTTTGACCTGGCCGGCGAGCTCCTTGACCTGGCCGAGCAACTCCTGCTTCGCTTCGCCCTTGGCTGCGGCGACCTTTTTCCCGAAGGCATTCTGTTCGGCCCGCAAGGCCTCAAAGGAGGTGATCGCGTGCTTCCGGGACTGGTCCGCGGAAATGATCGAGTCCACCAGGGATTCCTTGTCGCCGCGCGCACGCTGGCTGGCTCGGTAGACATCCGGATTCTCACAAAGGTCTTTGACATCGATCATGAAGCTAAGCCTATAACCCGAGGGCCCCGAGCCTCGCTTGCGAGGCACCCGGGACTAATTCGGCCGCCGCACGTTAATCAGTCAGCACAGCAGTTGGCACGGACTATTGTAGGAAGACTATGACTCCCGCACTCTGGATCACACTGATCGCCGTCGGCGCAGTGGTCCTTTCCATCGCAAGCTGGTGGGGGGTCCGGAAGTTGGGCCGGAAGCACAACCGGAGCGCGGTCGGCGAACCGGCACAGCCCGGACCGTCCGGACCGCAGAAGGTCGCCGTGGTGTTGAATCCGGTCAAGGCCCAGGCGAACCAGGCCAAGTCTGCGATCCGGGCCGCGATCGCCGACGCCGGCTGGCCGGAGCCGCTGTTTTTGGAAACCACGGTTGCAGATCCCGGCTATGCGCAAACCCGGCAAGCGCTGAACTGGGGGGCCGACGTCGTGGTGGTCGGCGGCGGAGACGGGACCGTGCGGGTGGTCGCGGAGGTCCTCAAGCACACTCCGGTGGCGATGGGTTTGGTCCCGTTGGGCACCGGGAACCTGCTGGCCCGGAACCTCGACCTGGACATCAACAATGTCGACGCCAATGTCCGCACCGCTTTGTTCGGCTACCAACGCCGGGTGGACACCGCGACCATGGAGCTGGAGAACTCGGTCTCCGGGGCACACTCGACGCACACCTTCTTGGTGATCGCCGGCATCGGCATGGACGCCGAAGTGGTCGGCGACACCAATGACGGATTAAAGAAGTCGGTCGGCTGGCTCGCCTACAGCGAGGCCGGGGTGCGGCACCTGCCGGGGCGCCGGAAAAAGGTCGCGGTCGCGCTCGACGACGCTCCCAGCCAGCAGCGCAAAGTCCGCTCGGTGTTGTTCGCCAATTGCGGACTGCTCCCGGGCGGCATCGATTTCATCCCCGGCGCACTCATCGACGACGGGATCCTGGACGTCGTCGTGATGAGCCCGCGCAGCGCGCTGGGCTGGATCGCGATGATGGGCAAAGTGCTGTTCAAGCACAATCGCAAGCTGCCGGTGATCGACTTCTACCGCGCCGAAACCATCGTGCTGCGCACTGCGGTGCCGGAAGAGACCCAGCTCGACGGCGATCCGACGGGCAAAGCCACCAAGGTCACCGTCGCCGTCGAAAAACGCGCGCTCACCGTCCGGGTGAACCCGGATCACGCCCCCGAAGAACACGGCCGCTGGGCTGCCCGGGCTTCCTGACCGACCGGATGAAACGCTCCGGAGCTATTCGGCGTCCGCTTCCGGTTGCGCCTGCTGCCGGATCAAGGCTTCCTCTTCATTGAACCGCAAGTCGTTGGCCTCGTCGCCGAGGTCGCCTACCGCGTCATAGTCCAGTTCCGGATCATAAACCGCGTCCGGGTTGACGATGGTGCCGTCGGCATTGCTATCGACGTTCTCAGTCATGCTTCCTCCTGTTGACTCGACCACTTGCAGGAAAGCATAGACGCCTGGCCCGGGATCCGCCCGGATTGCCTATTCCGCGAGCAGCCCGTCGAACCAGCGCTGCGCCTGGTCGAAGACCCGGTCGGTGGTGTGCGCCGGGATCTCCGGGACTTGCGCGTCCGCTCGGGGATACGAACCCATGAACCGGATCTGCGGACTGATCCGGTGCAGGGCACGCAGCGCCTCGGCCATCCTGGCCTCGGCGATGTGCCCGTCGGCATCGATGCTGAAGAAGTAGTGGCCCAGGAACTGGCCGGTCGGCCGGGACTCGATCCGGCTCAAGTTGACGCCCCGGGTGGCGAATTGGTCCAGGATTTCCATCAAGGCGCCAGGCCGGTCCTCGGGCAGCGGAATCGCCACGGTGGTTTTGTCCGCGCCGGTGGCCTCTGGCAGCGCTCCCGGCCTGGCGACCAGGACGAATCGGGTCACCGCGCCGGAATTGTCTTCGATGTTCTCGGCCAGGATCGCCAAGCCGAGCCGCTCGGCGACCGGCCGGGCACAAATTGCCGCTTGGTAATCCGGAGCCTCGGAAACCAGGGCATGGGCAGCTGCCCCGGTCGACGTCACCGGAATATATTCCGCGTTTGGAATATTTCGGTCGGCCCAGATTCGGGTTTGCGCCCAGGCGTGCGGATGGGTGCCCACCCGGGCCACCGATCCGAGGTCCACACCGGGTTTCGCCGCGAGCACAAAACTCACCGGCACGATCACCTCGCGGATGATCCGGAGCGCTTGGCCGCTGGCGATCGCATCGAGCGTCGCCGAAACTCCGCCTTCGACGGAATTCTCAATCGGGAGCATTGCTGCATCGCATTCACCGGACCGCACTTTCGCCAAGGCAGCCGCGGCATTCACCGATGGCACCCGCACAGCCTCGGCAGCACCAGGCACCTTGAGCAGCGCCATTTCGGTGAAGGTGCCCTCCGGCCCCAAGAACGTGTAGGTATCCATGCTTATATTCCTCTCGGAGAATGCAACTAACGCACCTGCGGGGCCTGGCCGTTTTCCGAGACCATGGGTTTGTCCGCATCCTGCCAGGCACCCATGCCGCCGATGACGTTGAGCGCGGAATAGCCTTGCGCGTTGAGCCACTGCACCGCTCGGAAAGACCGGCCGCCGCTGCGGCAGATCACGTAAAGATCCTCGTCCGGATCGAGCTCTTCGAACCGGAGCGGCAGCTCGTCGAGCGGAATGTGCACTGCACCCGCGATGTGCCCTTCTTCCCATTCGTAGGCTTCGCGTACGTCCAGGATCTTCGTACCGGCGGCCAGCTCTTCGACTGAAACGCTGTCGATGTCGCTCATCGGGGCATCGTCCTTCCGTTGCTTTCCTTGCCTGCTGCACTGTCTGCGCCTCAGCTTATAGTGAGATCAATCGGGCGGTAGAACCGTTGCGGAGCAAGGGAGTAACAGATGGCGGCCAGCGAACCTACGATCCTCGCCACCTCGGGCGGCTACTGGCCCGGCGCGCGCACCGAGCTGGAATTCGCACCCCTGGTGCACCACGGCGTCGAGCTCTCCGGCGTGGCCGGCCGGGCGCCCAGGGTGACCCACCTCGGCACCGCTTCGGGGGATCAGCGCTGGTTCGCCGCGCAGCTGGCCGACGCCGCCCGGGTGGCGGGCTTCGAGTTGACCAACCTGAACCTCTTCGGCATGCCGAACGTGCCCGACATCGAGGCGCATCTGCTGGCCCAGGACCTGGTGTGGGTAGGCGGCGGCTCGGTGGTGAATCTGCTCGCAGTCTGGCGGGCGCACGGTCTGGACCAGATTTTCCGCCGGGTCTGGCAAGCCGGCGTCGTGCTGGGCGGGGTTTCTGCCGGTTCGATCTGCTGGTTCCAAGGCGGCACCACCGATTCGTTCGGCCCGGAGCTGCGCGGTGTGGGCAACGGCTTGGCCCTGCTCCCCTACGGCAACGGCGTGCACTACGATTCGGAGGCCCGGCGACGGCCCTTGATCCATGCCTTGGTGGCCGCCGGCGAGTTGCCGGAGACGCATTGTTCGGACGACGGCGTCGGCCTGGTCTATCGCGGCACCAGCTTGGTGGAGGCGGTCGCCGAGCGAGCGGGGAAGGGCGGCTACATCGTGCGGAAGGTCGCTGATTCCGTCGAGGAAACACGAATCGAGCCGCGGTTTCTCAGCTGATTTGAAGCCGAGTGCCCGGTCGGATACCGCGGCCAATATGACAGGCTCCTGACAGAGTGCAAAAATAGAGCAAGTGAGCATCAACACAAACCACGCCGTCACGCCTGAGAAACCAGCTGGCCGCACCTTCTTCGGCCAGCCGTTCCCGCTTTTCAACCTGTTCAGCATTGAACTGTGGGAACGCTTCTCCTACTACGGCATGCAAGCGATCCTTGCCTTCTACATCTACTTCTCGGTGACCGACGGCGGGCTCGGCGTCGACAAGATCACGGCCACCGGCCTGGTCGGTTCCTATGGCGGCGTGGTCTACCTGTCCACCATCCTCGGCGCCTGGGTGGCCGACCGGATCCTGGGTTCGGAACGGGTCCTCTTCTTCTCCGGCGGCTTGATCATGGCCGGCCACATCGCCCTCGCCTTGATCCCCGGCGCGCTGGGGCTCGGCATCGGCTTGCTCCTGGTCGCCGTCGGCTCCGGCGGGTTGAAGGCCAACGCCAGTTCGATCGTGGGTGCGCTGTACAGCGAAAAAGACGAACGCCGCGATGCCGGCTTCTCGATCTTCTACATGGGCATCAACGCGGGCGGTTTCATCGGCCCGTTGGTCACCGGTTGGCTGATGAACGACTACGGGTTCCACTGGGGCTTCGGAGCCGCAGCAGTGGGCATGGCGCTCGGCCTGACCCAATACGCACTGACCCGCAAGTCGCTTCCGGACGAGGCCCGCGCGGTGCCCAACCCACTGCCCCGGAAGCAATTCCCGATGGTCTTCGGGATCGGCGCCGCCGCGGTCGTGGCGATCGCGGTCGCGGTGCTCTTGGGCTGGATCACGGCACAGAACCTCAAATGGGTGGTCGTCGGAGTGGTCGTCGCCGCCACCATCGCCTATTTCAGCGTGATCCTGGGCAGCCGAAAGGTGTCCGGGCTGGAACGCAGCCGGGTCTACTCGTTCATCCCGCTGTTCCTCGCGAGCACCGCATTCTGGTCGCTCTTCCAGCAGCAGTTCACGGTCTTGCCGATCTACGCGGATCAGCGGCTGGACCGCAACCTCTTCGGTTGGGAAATGCCGGCCGCCTGGGTGCAGTCGATCAACCCGATCTTCATCATCGTCTTCGCCGGGGTGTTCGCGGCGCTGTGGACCAAGCTGGGCAGCCGGCAGCCGAGCACGCCGATCAAGTTCTCCCTGGCCTTGGTCGTGATGGGCGGAGCCTTCCTCTGCTTCCTTCCGCTGACCACCACTGCGTCGGTGCCGCTGCTGGCGCTGGCCGGAATCCTCTTCCTGTTCACCATGGCCGAACTGTTGATCTCCCCGGTAGGGCTTTCGCTGGCGACCAAACTGGCGCCGAAAGCCTTCCACACGCAGATGGTGGCGCTGTTCTTCCTTTCGCTCTCCCTGGGCACCACGCTTTCCGGAGTGCTGGCCGGTTATTACAACACCGAAAACGAGCTGCCGTACTTCCTCACCATCGGCGGCGTCGCGATCCTGCTGGGCATCGCGCTGGCAGCCTCGACCAAACCGATCCGGAAGCTGATGGCCGGAGTGCATTGAGCGGATGCCGCGGCTGGTTGATGCCGGCTGCGGCGCACTCTGGCATGCTTAGAGCATGGCTAGCCGCGCGGGTACTGTTGCCCTCCCCACCGACTTGGTCGACCTGACCGCCCTGCTCGATGCTTATTACGACGAAAAACCGGATCCGGCGAACCCGGACCAACGGGTGGTCTTCGGCACTTCCGGGCACCGCGGAAGCAGCCTGAAGACTTCGTTCAACGAGGACCACATCCTGGCTACCAGCCAGGCGATCGCCGAATACCGGCGCAGCCAGGGCATTGCCGGACCGCTGTTCCTGGCCAAGGACACGCATGCGCTGTCCGAGCCGGCCCAGAACTCCGCGCTCGAGGTCTTGGTCGGCAACGGGGTCCAAGTGCTGATCGACGCCCGGCACGGGTTCACCCCGACCCCGGCGTTGAGCCACGCCGTGCTGAGCTACAACCACGGCCCGGTAGCGCACCCGGACCAGGCGGACGGCATTGTGGTCACGCCTTCGCACAATCCGCCCGGCGACGGTGGATTCAAGTACAACCCGCCGCATGGCGGACCCGCGGACAGCGATGCCACCACGTGGATCGCCAACCGTGCCAACCAGCTGTTGGAGAACCGGCTCGACGGCGTGAAGCGGGTTCCGCTGACCACCGCGCTGAACCAAGCCGGCAGCTTCGACTTCCTCTCCAGCTATGTCGATGCGCTCCCCGAAGTCTTGGATCTCGATGCGATCCGGGCTGCCGGGGTGCGGATCGGGGCCGACCCGATGGGCGGCGCTTCGGTGGATTACTGGGGCGAGATCGGCGAACGGCACCACTTGGACCTGACCGTGGTCAACCCGACCATCGACCCGCAATGGGCGTTCATGACCCTGGACTGGGACGAGAAGATCCGGATGGACTGCTCTTCGCCGTTCGCGATGGCTTCGCTGATCAGCAAGGCCGCGGATTTCGACATCGCCACCGGCAATGACGCCGACGCCGACCGGCACGGCATCGTGACCCCGGACGCCGGCCTGATGAACCCCAACCACTTCTTGGCCGTCGCGATCCAATACCTCTACACGCACCGGAAACAATGGCCCGCCGATGCCGGCGTGGGGAAGACCCTGGTCTCCTCTTCAATCATCGACCGGGTGGCCGCGGAACTGGGCCGGAAGCTCATCGAGGTGCCGGTGGGCTTCAAATGGTTCGTGCCCGGCCTGCTTTCCGGCTCCGGCGTCTTCGGCGGCGAAGAATCAGCCGGGGCGTCCTTCGTCCGGCGCAACGGCAAGGTCTGGACCACGGACAAGGACGGGATCCTGCTGGCCTTGCTGGCTTCCGAGATCGCCGCGGTCACCGGCGCCTCGCCCTCGCAGCACTATGCCCGGCTGACCGAGAAGTTCGGTGCGCCGTCGTACGCACGGGTGGACGCGGCAGCGAGCCGGGAGCAGAAAGCGAAGCTCGGCCGGCTGGCCGCCGCCGACGTTGTCGCCACCGAACTGGCCGGTGAGCCGATCACCGCCAAACTCACCGAAGCGCCCGGCAACGGCGCGCCGATCGGCGGGCTCAAAGTCACCACCGCGAACGCTTGGTTCGCGGCGCGCCCGGCCGGCACCGAGGACGTCTACAAGATCTACGCCGAATCCTTCAAGGGCGACGCGCACCTCCAGCTGGTCCAGGCAGAGGCGAAGGCCCTGGTCGACGGCGTCATCGGCTAGGCGTGCACGCCTGATTCGTGTTCGGTGTGCTTGGCCGGCTCCAACTGGAAGGTGGAGTGTTCGATGCTGACGTCGAAATGCCCGGCGACGCATTGCTGCAATTGATCCAGCATCTGCGGCGCATGGCCGTCGTGGAAACATTCCTCTTCCACCACGATGTGCGCGGTCAGCACCGGGAGCCCGGTGGCGATCTGGGTCACGTGCAAGTCGTGCACTTCGAGCACGTGCGGCACCCCCAACAAGTGATCCCGCAGCTGCGCGACGTCGAGGCCCTTGGGCGTTGATTCGAGCAGCACGTTGATGGTCTCCCAGAGCAGTTTCACGGTGCGCGGCAAGATCAGCACGCCGATCAGCATCGCGACCAAGGCGTCCGCCTGAACCCAGCCGGTGGTGCTGATGATGATCGCCGCGACGATCACGGCAACCGAACCGAGTGCGTCGTTGAGCACCTCAAGGAATGCCGCCCGCATATTGAAATTGGCTTTGCGCCCGGTGGCCAGCACCAGCAAGGAGACGACATTGCCCAACAGGCCGATCACCCCGAAGACGATCATTTCATTGCTCGCGACATAGCTGGGGTTGATCAACCGGTCGATGCCCTCGATCAGCACGAACAGCCCCACGCCCAACAACAACGCGGCTTGTGCGGTGGCCGCCAGCACTTCGGCCCGGGCGAATCCCCAACTCCGCTTGTCCGAAGTCGGCTTGCCCGCCAGCCAGGCCGCGATCAGCGCCATCACCAACCCGCCGGCATCGGTGAGCACATGGGCGGAGTCGAAAAGCAAGGCCAAAGACCCCGTGATGATCGAGCCGATCACCTGGAAGACGAAGACCGCCAAAGTGATGCCGAGCGCGATGGCGATCCTGGTCCGGTGCACACCGGCGCCGTGGCTGTGCCCGGCGGAGCCGTGGCTGTGCGCCTGGGTTCCGTGCTGGTGGCCGTGTTCCGTCATAGCAGCATCGTAGTGCGTGGCGCTGGGTCCGGATTTCACCGGTTCCGTGACCGGATCAAGTCCCGATCCGGCTGCGGTACCAGGCACGCGTGGCCGGCTCCGCCAACGAAAACGACGACGGCGGCAATCCGGTGCGGTTCCAGAGCGGTGCCGCATCGAGCCAGCCGTCGACGCCAATCATGCTGACCTGGTGCCGGCTGAACCCGGCGTCGCCGAGCAGCTCCTGCGCCCGCGGCAGCGAAACCGAGCCCGACAAGCCCAGTGGGCCGATCTGCGACTCGATCTGCGCTACGAGTTCGGACAATCGCACCGGTTCGGGACCGGCCGCGTGGAAGATGCCGCCGATCGGGCCTTCGGCCAGCGCCAGAGCCGCCACCAACCGGCCCAGCTCGACCGAGCTGATCAGCGAAAGCCGCGCGCTGCCGTGCTCGATTTGGCTGCCCAGCCTCCGGAAAAGTTTCACCACGCCCGGGATGAACCACCGGTCCGCCGGACCGTACACCAGATAAGGGCGCAGCACGGTGCCGCCGGCGTCGAGCACCATCTGATCCGCGATCGAGCGGTGGCGGCTGATCATCGATTCCGGGTTCGCCGACTGGTCCAGAACGCCGATTCCCCGGTGCGGGCCCGAGCCGTAGACCGCTGCCGTACTCATCTGGAGGCACCGGCGGACCCCTGCCCGGGCTGCGGCGTCCAGGAGGTTGGCGGTGCCCTGGAGGTACAGCCGCTCCGCCGCCTCGGGGTCCGATCCCAGGTAGGACGTGGCGTTCACCACAATTTCGATTCCATCCATGGCCTCTTGTAAGCTGGCCGGGTGGTTCAAGTCGCCGATGAATTGTGAATCGTCGGACCCTGCCGACCGATTCCGCAATAGCACCCGGGGCTCCGGGGTCGTGGACGCAGACCATGCGGCCAGGATCTGACGACCGATGAAACCGGTAGAACCGATCAGCAGAATCCTCGTCATGAACGCGGGTCTCCTCGGTAAGCGAACGGGTGCGGACTTCGCTATCCCAGCCTAATTGAACGGAAATTCATACCATGCAAGAAAGGGCGCTGGCCACCCGCTCGCTGATTCTGCTCGGCGCGGCCCGGGTATTCAACCAGTTCGGCTTCAACGGATCCAACCTCGCCTTGGCCGCGGAAGAAGCCAAGGTGACCAAGGGCGCCGTGTATTTCCACTTTTCCTCGAAACTGGAACTGGCAAAGGCCGTGATTGCCGAGCAGCACCGGTTGGTGCAGGAGAAAATCGCCGAAAACAACCGGGATGAACAACGCGCGCTGGCCGTCATGATCGCCAGCTGCCAGGAATTCGCGAATCTGCTGCAAACCGACACCGTGGTCAAAGCCGGCATCCGGTTGACCTTCGAGGGCCCGGCTTTCGGCCTCGACGTCGCGGGCCCCTACATCGACTGGATTGCGGACATGACCCAGCTTGCCCTCACCGCGAAGGAGCAGGGCGACATCAATCCCGACGTCGACGCCAAAGCCTTCGCGATGTTCCTGGTCGGCTCCTTCACCGGCGTGCAAATGGTTTCGGAAATCATTTCCGACCGCCGTGAACTCAGCAAAGAGATCAAGAACATGTGGTGGTCGATCGGCAATACGGTCTTTTCCGAAAAGGCCCGCAGCGACGCACGAATCAGCACGCTGATCGAGGGTCCGCACGAACCGCTCACGCCTCCGGAAATGGCGTGACCACAGGATCCGGAAACTCCAGGATGAGCTGAATCCGGGCCCGGACGGTGCTGTGCACCAGCACCTCCACCGACCACGGTTGCGTCCGGGGACGGCCCTGGCCGGCGCCGGTCGGCACCGCCGAAAACCGCACCGGATCCCAGAGTTCGATCGGCTGCTCGAAAGTACCGCCCATCGCGACAATCCGGCTGCGGTCGAACCCGGCCGCGCGTTGCGCCGCCTGTTGCGCCGCGACGAAAAGCAGCATGCCGGGCACATGGTCCAGCGGGTGGTCGAAAAAGACCGGATGGTGGGTATCCACCACCAAGAACGGCACCGGGCTGGAATCGTCCAGGACGGTGTTTCGCTCCGGCTGCGACGGCACCCGGGGAAGCGCCGGCCGGGGCTCGGCGGCCGCGCGCAGGCTCCGCGCATTCCGGCGCAATCGCCGATAGACCCGCGGTGCGACCAGTTGCGCCACGGAACTGCCACGGGCCACCAGCTCACCGCCGACGTAAAAGGCGCTGGCCGCGTCCAGCCGGCTCAGCAGGCCATTGCGGAAGCGGACCTCGGTCGAGACCATGACCACCACATTGGTGCTGGCGGTCTCCCGCCAACCGGCTTCGGGAGCCAGTTCGAGGGACATCTCCGAAAGCAGGAATTTCTGCTCGAACGGCACCTTGAGGTACCGGTGCGCGATGCAGATGGAAATCTGCCGAATCGTTTCGGCCACCAGGTGGCCGTCGTAATATCCCGCGTAACCGTCGTAAAGCAGGTGCCACCTGGGCCATTGCACGCCGATCCCGAAGCGATCCCGGCCGAGCCGGGTGGAATCGGTGAGAAAGACCTCGCTGAGCGAATGCCGATGGACCAAGCGGCGATCGACGGTCCGCTCGAAGCTGATCGAAGACGCCGCCCGACCGACGTCGGGAATTTCGGGGAAGGTATCTTCCTGAGCGATTGGCTGATCCACAGTTGACCCAGTATAGAGCCCAAATTAACCCCGTGGAATACGGCCCAACCGCCCGGAAATCACGGGAATCTGGGCTCGGAACCGGTCCGCACATGCATCCGTTCGCCCTGCAGGCCGAACAGGCTCAGGAATTCAACGGCTTCCGTTCCGGCCCGGCCGAACCAATGCGGCACTCTGGTATCGAACTCCGCGGCCTCGCCGGGATGCAGGACCAAGTCCTGTTCGCCGAGAACCAGCCGGAGCCGGCCGTTGAGCACGTACATCCAATCGAAGCCCTCATGACTGCGCGGATCCGGCACCTGCGGCTCGGAGCCGGCCGGCAGCACGTGTTTATAAGCCTGGATACCGCCGGGGTTCCGGGTCAACGGCACAATCGTGGCGCCGTGGCGTTTGATCGGTTTGAGGTGGATCCGCGGATCCCCGGTGGCCGGTGCGCCGACCAGGTCGTCCAGCGGCACCGCGTACGCCCTGGCCAACGGCAAGAGCAACTCCAGGTTGGGCCGCCGCTGCCCCGACTCCAGTCGGGAAAGCGTGCTGAGCGAAATCCCGGTGCTCGCTGCGACCTGGGTCAAGGTCAGTTTTCGATACTCGCGGAGATTCCGCAGCCGCGGTCCCACTGAAGCCAGCAACTCATCGGTTTCCATGACCCAATCTTGCCATAACGGCAAAAAGGTTTGCCAATCAATTATCCCGTGGGACAAGCTGGCGAGATGCAAAAACACTATGACGCAATCATCATCGGCGGTGGTGCCGCAGGCCTGAGCGCCGCCCTGACACTCGCCCGCGCCCGTCGGAAAGTATTGCTCGTCGACGCCGGCGAGCCGCGCAATGCTCCGGCCTCAGGGGTCCACGGCCTGCTCGGCAACGAAGGCATCGCGCCGGCCGAGCTGTACCGGATCGGCCGGAACGAGGTCACCGGCTACGGCGGCACGGTCCGGCCGGGCCGGGTGCAATCCGTTCAGCAGGAACCTTCCGGCGGATTCAGCGCAACGCTTTCGGATGGAACGGCGGCCACCGCGCGCCGGATCATCCTGGCGGTCGGCCTGGTGGACGAATTGCCGGAAATCCCCGGACTCCGCGAGCACTGGGGCCGCACCGTGCTGCATTGCCCGTATTGCCACGGCTGGGAAGTCCGGGACCAGCAGATCGGGATCATCGGCACCGGACCGTTCTCGGTGCACCAGGCGCTGCTCTTCCGGCAATGGAGCAGCACCGTGACCTTGTTCCTCAACGATGCCGTCGAACCGGACGAGGACCAGTTCGACCAGCTCTCCGCGCGCGGGGTTTCGGTGGTGGACGGCGCGGTACAACAGGTGGACAGCGAGGCCGGCCGGCTCACCGGCGTCCGGATCGACGGGCGCCACCACGCCAGCGAGGCACTCGTCGTCGGGCCCAAATTCCGGGCCCGGGCCGAGCTGGCCAAGCAGCTCGGGCTGGTCCCGGTCGAGCATCCGGCCGGAATCGGCGAATATTTCGAATCCGATCCGGACGATTCCACTGTGGTTCCCGGAGTCTGGTTGGCTGGAAACGTGCGGAACCCGATGGGCCAGGTAGGGCTGTCCATGGCCGAAGGAGTGCTCGCCGGTGCTTCGGTGAACAACAGTCTGATGCTCGAGGACGTGGCCGACGCCGTAGCCAGCGCGAAAGAACTTGCCAGTTGGGCTTAGCCGGCAGACCCAGGCAAGCAGGACGGACTCGGCAGCTGAATTCCGCTGATCCGGCGGAATCGCAGCAGCGAGTCCGTCAGGTCAGGCCGGGGTGAGATGCCGCGAGGGGACTGGACTGGAGTAGACCACGCTAGTGGTGATGCCGCCCAGCGTGGCCAGGCGTCCTGCGATCCGTTCAAGGTCGGCCATGGAGCGGGCGTGGACTTTGATCATGAAGCAGTCGACGCCGGTGACATGGTGGGCTTCCACGATCTCCGGCGTCGCATCGACAAGATCGTGGAATGGCCGGTAGTTTCCGGAGGGATAGGCCAGCCGTACGAACGCGGCAACCGGGTAGCCGAGGGCTTCCGGATCGACGGTGGCGGAAAAGCCGGTGATGATGCCGCCCTCGGTCAGCCGTCGCACACGTTCCCCGGTCGCGCTGGCCGACAAATTGATCGCCCGCGCGAGCTGCGCGGTGCTCATTCGCCCATCACGCTGCAGCTCGTCAATGATCGCTCGGTCAGTGGCATCAAGATCTAATAATTGCTTCAACGGCATACGGGCCATATTAACGTCCATTCAACGGCAAATGGACCCGCATTGCGTCGGAACGCCCTTCCAGAGCCCGGACTCTGCCGCTTGACTTGAAGCATGCAAACTTCGATCACCGGGGCGGACTTTTTCGCTGCGAAACTGGCCTTCCAAACCGACCCTTCCGATCTCGCCGCCGACCGGGCGAATGGCAAGGTGCCGCTGCTGCTCGATGTCAGATCGGAGGCGGCTTGGCGTCAAGGGCGGATCCCCGGGGCAATACATCTGCCGATTGCCGATCTTGCTGCCCGGGCCGCCGAGGTCGTTCCGGACAAAGCGGCCGCGATCGTTGTCTATTGTTGGGGCCCCGGCTGCAATGGGAGCACCCGGGGCGCCTTGATCCTGGCTTCACTCGGATATCCGCGGGTGCGCGAACTGATCGGCGGTTTCGAGTATTGGGCACGTGAAGGTCTGCTGGTGATCAGCGATGATGGCCGCTCACGCCAGGCACCCGACCCGCTCACGGCGCCGATTTCATGAGCCGCACCGTATATCTGACTGCCTCCTCGCGCGACGCTCGCGGTATTTTTCCAACCCTCCTCGCTTTATCGCGATGGACTAGATTGAAAGCCGAGGGTTGGGAAGGAGAACCATGGAGCCGGAGGTCGATTTCGCCGTGCTTTTTGCCCGTAAAAGACTGGAAATCCGGCGAACTGGCACCGGCGAGATGGTTGCCGAAGTGCTCCGGCAGCGAATTTCCGAAGGCGACCTCCCCCCGGGAACCCAACTCGCCGAGGAATCCCTCGCGGATTCGCTCCAAGTTTCCCGCAATTCGCTGCGCGAAGCCTTCCGGCTGCTCGCGCACGAACGGCTGATCAACCACGAATTGCACCGCGGGGTCTTCGTCCGCCGGTTGGACCGCGACGATGTGCTGCAGGTTTACACCGCGCGGATATTCATCGAAGTCGCCGCCGTCGCCAACTGCCCGGCCGGGGCGACCGAATTGCGCTCGGCCCTGGCCGCCGTCGAACAGGCAGAACTGCTGGCCCAGGAAGGCCGGTGGATGGAAGTCGCCACCTGCAATCTCGCCTTCCACCAATCCCTGGTCGACAGCGTCGGCAGTAGACGGGTCTCCGAAGTGATGCGGCAGCTGCTCGCCGAAGTCCGGCTGGCGTTCCATTCAATGGCTGATTCGCGGAGTTTCCTGGAGCCCTACATCCCCAGGAACCGGCAGATCGTCCAGCTGCTTTCGGACGGCGAAACAGAGCAGGCCGCGACGCTGATGCGGGCCTATCTCACGGACAGCCGGGAGCAGCTCTACGGGGCACTCGGCCTGCAATGATCCGGCAGCCGCGTCCGGGAATGGCAGACGCCTGCTCAAACCGGGCGTTGCGGTTAGTCTTAGCTGAAACCCCTGTACGGCCTTCTTCCATCGGAGACTTTCATGAGCGAAACCGGCCTCGGCTGGCGCATCCACGGCAACGGCAAGACCATCGAACCCGGCGGAGTCGTCGCCCCCGATGAACGGCTGAGCTGGCCCCGGACCATCGGGATCGGCCTGCAGCACGTCGTGGCGATGTTCGGCGCCACCTTCCTGGTGCCGATCATCACCGGCATGCCGCCGGCCACCACGCTCTTCTTTTCCGGCATCGGCACGATCCTGTTCTTGCTGCTCACCCGAGGCAAGGTGCCCAGCTATCTGGGTTCGAGTTTCGCTTTCATCGCCCCGATCATGGCCTCGCAAAGCCAATTCGGCGTCGCCGGGGCGCTGGGCGGGGTGGTGATGGCCGGCGTCGTGCTGTTCCTGGTCGGCGCTCTGGTGCAACGCTTCGGTGCCGCCTGGATCAACCGCTTGATGCCCCCGGCGGTGACCGGGACCATTGTCGCGCTGATCGGTTTGAACCTCGCGCCGTCGGCCAAGGACAACTTCGACCGGGCACCGCTCACCGCGTTGGTCACGCTCGTGGTGATCATCCTGGTCTCCGTGCTGTTCCGCGGCATCCTGGGCCGCTTGTCGATCCTGGTGGGCGTCGTCGTCGGCTATCTGGTCGCGGTCGTCCAGGGCGAAGTGGATTTCTCCGCAATCGATGCGCAGGCCTGGATCGGACTGCCGCACTTCCAGTTCCCGACCTTCAATATCGCGGTGGCCGGGCTGTTCATTCCGGTGGTCCTGGTACTGATCGCGGAGAATGTGGGACACGTGAAGTCAGTGGCGTTGATGACCGGGCACAACCTGGACCCGATGGCCGGCCGGGCACTGATGGCCGACGGCCTGGCCACCACGCTGGCCGGCTTCGGCGGCGGTTCCGGCACCACGACCTACGCGGAGAACATCGGCGTGATGGCCGCGACCAGAGTGTATTCGACCGCGGCCTACTGGGTCGCCGCGGCGACCGCCCTGCTGCTGAGCTTCTCGCCGAAGTTCGGCGCGCTGATCGCGACGGTTCCGCCCGGCGTGCTCGGCGGCGCCGCCACGATGCTGTACGGCATGATCGGCGTGCTGGGCGTGCGGATCTGGGTGCAGAACAAAGTCGACTTCGGCAACCCGATCAACCTGACCACCGCCGCGGTGGCCCTGATCATCGGGATCGCGAACTACACCTGGACGATCGGTGACCTGCAATTCGCCGGGATCGCGCTGGGCACCGCAGCGGCCCTGGCGATCTATCACGGCATGCATGGGCTGACCAAGCTGCGCGCCTCCTTCGCCTCCCGCACCGAGCGTTGACTTGTGGCGGTTATCCGCGCCGCTTACCCGCCACAAGTCACCGCTCGGCGGAGGTACGTTGCCGGAACACCCCGACGCCGATGATCACCAGGGCGAGCGCGCCGGAAAGCAGCAACTCCTGCCGGGTGCTGTCGATGAAGGCCATCCCGACGATGAGTCCGATGATCGCCGCGATCGTGGCCCAGGTCAGGTAGGGGAAGAGCCACATTTTCAACGGCAGATCCCGCGCCGCCGCGCCCATCCGCTTCCGCAGCACCAATTGCGAGGCGGCGATCACCAGCCAGACGAAAAGCGCGATCGCTCCGGAAGTGTTCACCAGGAACAAGAAGACCGTGTCCGGGTAGAGGTAGTTCAACGCAACCGTGATGAAGCCGACCACGGTCGAGGCCAAAACCGCGGAACGGGGTACCCCGCTGCGCTCGATCCGGCGCAACGCCTTTGGCGCATCGCCGCGCCGGGCCAAGGAGAACATCATCCGGCTGGCGGTGTACAGGCCGGAGTTCAAGCAAGACAGCACGGAGACCAGCACCACGACGTCCATGATCGTGCCGGCGCCCGGAATCCCGTACCGCTCCATCACCGCGACATAGGGGCTCTTCGCGACGCTGGCATCGTTCCAGGGCAAGAGCATGATCACGATCGCAATGGAACCGATGTAGAAGACCAGAATCCGCCACACCGTGGAGCGGACCGCCTTCTTCACCGCAGTTGCCGGGTCCGCCGACTCCCCGGCCGCGATCGTCGCGATCTCTGCGCCGAAAAATGAGAACACCACCACCAGGATGCCGGCCAGCACGGCACCCGGACCATTCGGCAGGAACCCGCCCTGGCCGATGAGGTTGTCCAGTCCGGGTGCCGGTACGCCGGGCAGCAAACCGCAGATCGCCAAGACGCCCAGGATCAGGAAGACCACGATCGCGGCCACTTTGATCGAGGCGAACCAGAATTCGAACTCGCCGAAGGACTTCACCGAGAACACGTTCGTCACGGTCAGCAGCACCATCAAGATCAACGCCCAGGCCCACTGATCCACCCCGGGCACCCAACGGTGCACGATCGCCGCGCCCGCGGTGGCTTCGATACCGAGCACGATGATCCAGAACCAGGCATAGAGCCAGCCGATGCTGAACCCCGCCCAGCGGCCGAGCGCCTTGTCCGCGTATGCGGAGAATGATCCGGTCTCCGGATTCGCGGCGGCCATTTCGCCGAGCATCCGCATCACCAGGATCACCACCAGCCCAGCCGCGGCATAGGCCAGCAGGACTCCGGGCCCGGCCTGCCGAATCGCGGCACCGGAGCCGACGAACAGGCCGGCGCCGATCACGCCGGCGATCGCGATCATCGAAAGGTGCCGCGGTTTGAGGGTTTTGGCCAGCTGGCCGTTCGGTGCGGGGACGTTCATCGGGTTACTCCTGGGGACAACGGGTCGCAATCAGCACCCCACCCTACTCCGGCAACATGCCGGTTTCCCCAACTCGAGTGGTCAGATCTGCAGCTCAAAACGGACCTGTAACCTGCAGATCTGGCCACTCGGCGGAAGACGTGGACCGGAGTCAGATCCCGTTGAGCGCTTCGGCTGTGGCCAGGGCCAGATAGCGCGCCGGCTCGGCCAACGCGGCATCCGCGCCGCGTGCGACCTCGACCAGCGACGCTGCAGCCACCACGCCCAGCGCCGTCAGTTCCTCGAATCCCACGCTGATCTGCCCCGCCACGAGCACCACTGGAACGCCGGCCTGCTGGGCTTTCCGGGCCACCGCCACGGGGGTTTTGCCGGCCAGCGACTGCGCGTCCACGCTGCCTTCTCCGGTCAACAGCAAATCCGCTGCCGCGAGCTTGGCGTCCAGGCCGACCAACTCGCCGACCAGTTGCGCGCCGGGTTCGATCCGCACCGAACCGATCTGCCGGCCGGCGAAGGCCAAGAACGACGCCGGGAAGCCGCCGGCCGCACCGGCGCCGGCGACATTCACATCGGCGCCGGCTTCTTGCCGCAGCAATGAAGCGAGATTGCGCAGGCCGACGTCCAAGAGTTCCACGCCGGCCCCGTCGGCACCCTTCTGCGACGCGAAAACGTGCGCTGCGCCATCCGGGCCGCTCAACGGATTGTCCACGTCCACCGCGAGCCGGATCTGCACCGACGCCAAGCGCGGATCCAATCCGCTGGCATCGATCGCCACGGCATCGGCCAACGGCCCGCCGCCCAACGGCAGCAACGTGCCGTGCCGGTCCAAAAGCTGCAGGCCCAATGCGCGCAGGGCCCCGGTTCCGCCGTCGGTCATCGCGCTGCCGCCAAGCCCGAGCACGATCTCGGTGGCACCGGCGTCGAGCGCCGCAGCAATCAATTGACCGCAACCGTAGCTGTGCGCACGCAAGGCATTTTCCGGATTCCGCTCAGCCAGCAGGAATCCGCTCGCCTGAGCGGTTTCGATCACCGCGGTAGTCCCGTTGAGCGCCCACACCGCTCCGGTCGGTTTCAGGATCGGGCCCACCACCGCGGTCAACCGTTCCTCGAACCCGGCCTCGACTGCGGCCGCCACGGTGCCCTCGCCGCCGTCGGCCATCGGAAGCAATTGGACTTGGGCGTCCGGATACACCCGGAGCACGCCTTCGGCCATCGCCTGCGCGGCTTCGAGCGCGCTGAGGGTTCCTTTGAATTTGTCCGGGGCTATCAACACCTGCATCCCCCCATCCTGCCACCCGGGCCAGGGCGCAGTGCCACAGGCTCAGTGCCAGTAGCCGCGTTCGTGCATCACCTCGGCGAGCAGATCGGCCCGGTCGGTCATCACGCCGTCCACCCCGAGGTCGAACAGCCGATGCATCTCCGGCTTGTCGTTGATCGTCCAAACGTGCAGTTTCAGGCCGAGCAGATGCGCGCGGTGCACCGATTTCCGGGTCACCACGGGGAGGATTCCGGCGCGCACCGGCACCTGCAGGCAATCGACGTCGTGCAGCAGGCGCTTGAGCCAGCGGCGCGGCGTCCAGGCGGAAAACAGCACGAAAGCCGCGATCGACCACATGCCGCCGGAGGATGCAGTGCGTTTGCGCAATCGGGAAAGCACCGAACGGCGGCGGGCATCGGAAAACGACGCCACGCAGATCCGATCATGCAGCGAAAAGCGCTCGATGATTTCCACCAACGGAGCGACCCCGGCGGAATCTTTGACGTCGAAGTTGATCCTGGTCTCCGGGAACTCGGCGACGAGCTGTTCGAAACTGGGGATCGGTTCCGCACCGCCGATCCGCAATCGGGAGAGCTCGGCGAAAGTGTGTTCGGAAATCTTGCCGCTGCCATCGGTGGCCCGGTCCAGGGTCTCATCGTGGAAGACCATCAGCACCCCGTCCGAGCTGGTGCGCAAATCGGTTTCCAGGTAGTCGAAGCCGAGTTCGACGGCGGCCCGGAAGGCCTGCAACGAGTTCTCCACCGCGCTGCCGGGCGGCGAGAAGCCGCGGTGCGCAAACGCCAGGGGCACGGCGGAATCCAAATAGGGCAACGGCTCTGCTGGGCTCACGCGGCTAGCGTATCAAGACGCTTGCGGAACGCGGACCAGCACCGGGGCAGGCTTACAAATCGGGCTCCGCTCAGGTATGTTCCTTGGAACGACAGGGCTTGGGGGAAGTCATGGGAGTCTTCGGAAATACGCTCGAACAAGTCGTGTTCAGCATTGGCCTTGCCATTCTCCTTGCTGCTTACGCACTCGGCATCACCGGAATTCTGGTCGAGGCCGCGTGGTTCGGCTGGCGAAAGTTCGGCACCGATCCGTGGCGGGGCGCTGCCCGGCTGAAAAGGAGATACCGAGCCAAAATAGCGCCTTGGTGGCCTGACGCGTTCGCAGACCAAAAGGAACTGGTCAAGGATTTGCATGTCATCCGACGACTCTGGGTGGCCCGGGTGTTCTCAGCTTTCCTATCTGCGCTCAGCAGCATGGTGGTTTTCAACACTGTTTCCGCACTCACTGCCGATGACGCGATCCGACTAGGTGCCGCAGTCGTCGCCGCCTCAATCACAGGCATATTCGTTTTCGTCGCGGTGAGTGAAGTTGAAATCAAGTCGAGCCAGAAGCGATCCCTGCTCAACGCATCTTTGCAGTTATCCGCTGTCGTCGAGCAAAAAAGACAGCCCGTCACCGCTGCAGAACACCGAATCCTGGTAACCCGGACCAAGGAGTTCGTGAGAATCGCAGAAAAGATCGGGATCCCCGTCGGCAACTTCCAGTTACAACAACTCAGCAGTTCGGTCTGCGACGAGAACCGCAACCAAGTTGACCAGGCCGAGTTGCTCCGGCACAGTGGTCTACTGGTCAAAGATCTGTACAACGGCGCTTTCGAAAACGCGCTCTACACCAAACGTCCTCGCCTCGAGCCGAAGTGGTGGCTCGATTGGGGCGGTAAGGCCGTCGCCGGCATTGGTTTTTACGTCATTGGCTCGTTGTTGGTCTACGTGTTTACCAGAGGTTTGGCGGGTTCCTGAATCAACCGGGGAATCCGGCCAGCAACTGCTCGATGACCTGGGCCACCCCGTCCTCGTCGATTCCGGGCGCGACCAGATCGGTGGCCGCGAGCGCTGCTTCATGGCCACTGGCCATCGCGTAGCCCCGACCGGCCCAGGCCAACATTTCGACGTCGTTCGGCATGTCCCCGAAAGCGACCACGCCGGCAGCTCCGATGCCTCTGGCGGCCGCGAACTCGCTCAGCGTGGCGGCCTTGTTCACGCCGACCTTGGACATTTCCAGCAGCGCGATGTCCGGCGCCGAATGCGTCGCATCCACCCACTGCGCGGCCGCCGGCCGTACCCGGGCCAGGAACTCGTCCGAGCTGCCTTCGGACGTCTTCGCCAGCAGCTTCAAAACCCCGCGTTCCTGCTGCAGCGATTCGGACAGGTATTTCGGCTCGATCGCTTTGAGCGCCTCCGGCGCGGTCTCGGTCAGGAACCCCGGCTCGATGAAAAGCCCCTCGATGGTCTCGGCGGCGAAGGCGGCCGATGGCACCACCGCCTTGATCGCCGCACGGGCGGCGAGCACGTCCGCGATGGACAGGCACTTGGTGCTGAGCACTTCTTCCCGGGCCAGGTCGTAGACCAGGGCGCCATTGGAACAGATCACGGTGCCGATGTGCCCGACTTGGTCGCGCAACGGATCCAGCCAACGCGGCGGGCGGCCGGTGACGAATACGACCTCGATGCCCGCGGCGAGCGCGGATTGGAACGCGGCCACGGTGCGCTGGCTGATTTTCCCGTTGTGGCCGAGGATGGTTCCGTCGATGTCGCTCGCGATCAAGTGCATGACTTCAGGTTATCGGTGCCCGGGGACTTTCAGCGCCGCCCTCGACCGGGCCGGTGGTCGCGGAGTTTCATCCGGTCCCTTGGCGGCTATTGCGAGTAAGTGCCCGTGATCCGGGCCCGGGCGATCCCGTGGCCGAAGATGTTGAAGCCCAAGTAGGCGCAGGACCCTTCGGCCGGAACCTCGAGGGTCTCCACGTCCAAGGCGTGCACCACCACCATGTACCGGTGCGGGCCGTGCCCGGCGGGCGGTGCGGCACCCACGTAACCGGGCATCCCGGCGTCGTTCTTCAAGGTCACCGCAGCTTCCGGCAGCGCGGCCGACGACGGCGAGCCGGCGCCGGCCGGCAGCGAGGTCACCGAGGCCGGGAGGTTGAAGACCGCCCAATGCCAGAATCCGCTCGCGGTCGGTGCATCCGGATCGAACACGGTGACCGCGAAGCTCTTCGTCGCAGCCGGGAAACCCGACCAGCTCAGCTGCGGAGATTCATCGGAGCCACCGGCGCCCATCACCCCGGAAACCTGGGCCTGCGGCAATCGCCCGCCGTCCTGGAACGACTCGCTGCTCAGTTCGAAGCCGGGCAATCCGGGCAAGTCCGCGTACGGGTCATAACTGGTCATGATTCACCTTCCATCGTTGCTGAGTTCGACCTTGCTCGGCGGGTTCGCGCCCGCTCGGGAGACGGTGATCGCCGCAGCCCGGGCAGCGTATGCCAAGATTTCGCCGAGCAGTTCCACGGAGAGGCTCCGCAACTGGTCCCGGCGTTGGCCGCCGTCGAGTTCCCGGTCCACCAGGGCGGACAGCAAGGCGGCCATGAATGAGTCCCCAGCGCCCACGGTGTCGGCAACCCGGACTTCGGGCGCGGCGACTGCGGTCTCGCCGGCGGCAACCGCAGCCCAGGGACCGGCCCCGCCCCGGGTCACCACCACCAGGGAAGGCCCGTTGGACCAGGATCCGCTGGCCGATCCGAGCCAGGCCCGGGCCGCATCCAGGGGATCCAGCTCCGGGTACAACCAGGCCAGGTCTTCGTCGGAAGCCTTGACCACGTCGGCGAGCCGGACGAAAGCTTCGGCCTGCGTCCGGGCATGCGCCAGGTCCGTGATGATGCTCGGCCGGCAATTCGGGTCATAGGAAATCGTGGCGTGCCCGCGGGCCGCCAATACCGCGCGGTGTACGGCATCCGCACCGGGTTCGAGCATCGCGGCGATCGAACCGGTGTGCAGCAGGGTGCTGCCTTGAAGCTGCTCCGCCGGGATCTCCGGAAGCTGCCAGGTCAGCTCGAACTCATAGCTGGCGGCCCCGGTTCCATCGATCCGGGCTCGGGCGACGCTGGTGGGCCATTGGTCGGCACCCAGCGGAAGCAGCACCGAATTCCCGTGCAGATGCGCCGCGACCAGCGAGCCGTATTCGTCCCGGCCGTAACGGCCCAGGAACTGCACCGGATGACCCAACCGGGCCAAGCCGACCGCCACGTTCATCGGGCTGCCGCCCACATGCGGTTCCGGTTCCGCACCGGGGCGCAGCACCTCGTCGATCAACGCTTCACCGATGACTGTCAGCATGCTGCAACTCTATCTTTTGCGCCGGCCGGGGTGCACGGTTGATCGCCGAATCGGCAGAAAACACCCACCGCTGACAACCGACAGCTCGCCGGAACCCCGGACGAGCGCGTCGAACCCGGCCGGGCAATGCTCAATCGGACGGTTCCCCCGGGTGGCCCTGCGCGGCATCCGGTTGCCGAGTGCTCCGGGCATCAGCCAGTTCAGTCCCGCTGAGCGCGTAGGACAAGCCCCGGTTGCCCCGGCTGAACGGCACCAAGACCAAGGAGAGCCCAAGCACCAGGACGATCAGCAGCTGGAGCGGCCCGATCCACGGCGAATCCGCGAAGAGCGCGGTCAGCACCGCGCCGGCGGTCAGCAGACCCCCGCTCAGGCTCGCGCGCCACAGCCTGCGCAGCAGCGGAGCACGCGGTCCGGCAGGGCCGAGCCAGACGATCCGCTGGCCCAGTGAGGCCCCGGAACCGAAGCAAGCGGGCAGGTAGAACACCAGCAGCCCGGCCAGGATGAAGCCTTCCGCAGCCACCGGGGAGGCCGGCCCGCCCGGTTGCAGCAGGCCGGTGATGATCGACGAGTCCAGCCGTCCGGGCGCCGCGAAGCCGGCCAACCAGATCGACAGCGCAGTCGCTGCGATGATCAAATAAGCCAGCACCAGGAACAATGCCCCGTCCAGGACCATCCCGAACCAGCGGCGACGGCTGGTCACCGGACGCGGCAGGTTCCGGCCGGCCGCGAGGCCGTCCCGGCTGGGCATCCACCACAGCAGCAACGGGGCAAGCAGGGCGCCGAGCAACGCACCGAGCGTGTTCATCAGCAGATCATCGACGTCGGCCAACCGGTAAGCGCACTCGTACACACCCCAGATCCCGGTGTACTGGGTCGCTTCGATGGTCAACGAGACCAGGAAACCGCTGGCGACGGCGACCAGGAACCCGCGGGAGAAGTAGCGCCGCATGATGATCCCCCACGGGACGAAAAGCAGCACGTTGAAAACGACCTGGAGCGCGTAGAAGTTGCTCAGGATGCCCCATGGCGGCCCGCCGGAGAGCTCGCGCCCGACTACCTCGAGAAAATGGAACGGAACCAGCTGCGGAGTTTTGTCCGGGAGCCGGCTGCACCACCCCGGAGAAGTTTGCGGCAAGGGCAGCATCGTGTAGGAGACCAAAGCCGCCCCGTAAACGCCCACTGCGGCGGCGCCGACTACCCGGGCCGGGCTGGGCCGGCCGAACCTGCGGTATTGCCAGACCAGGATCGGGATGAAGCAGAGCACGAAGGCCAGCCCGCCGATCAGCAAGGCCACGCCACCCGACCAGATCCAAAAGCCCACCGTGCATCCCCCGTCTGCTGCGGCCGTCATGTCCGCACGGTTCCTGATGCTAGTCACTGCGGGCGGCGCGGCCCAAACTCCTGCGGAAGATCCGCCCCGCGGAGGACCCGTTGGCGGACCGGTTCAACCCATGGGCCGATGTTCCCGGCCGGCCGGCGTGCCATAGTGCTGGGATGAGTGTCTTTCCCGTGCCCGGAAGCCCGGTTCCGGAGCGGCAGCCGGCGAATCGCTGGTTGTCCACCACGATCATCGGCGCGGTGCTGGCCACCGGTGCGGTGTTCATCGTGGCCGGTGCGGTGTTCCTGAGCAAGCAGACCGCCAATACCTGGGCGATAACGTATGAAGTCACGGTCACCGGCCCCACGGATGATCGGCTCAGCTCGATCAGTTATGCCGCCGCACCCGCCCGCGGCGAAGACTCCGCCGACGTCAGCGAGACCGAAGTCCGGACCGATCCCGCGGCCGGCCCCGGGGTTCCGGCGAGCTGGACCACGGAGGTCCAGATCACCGCGCAGAAGCGCGCCGGCATCACCGCGACCGCGCAGCCAGGCAGCACCGCCAGCTGCCGGATCCTCTTGGACGCGTCGCGGGAACTGGCCCGGCAGACCGGGAGCCCGGGCGGCACGGTCAGCTGCTCCGTGGACACTCCGGCGTTTCCCGCGAAATGAGTCCGGAGCCATGATCAGAACTCAGCGAACCGTTCCGCTGCTGCCAGAATGAGTTCCGAGGTCTTCGAACTTCCCCGGTGGCCGGCCTCCGGGACCAGATGCAATTCCGCCCCGGGCCAGGCCCGGGCCAGCAACCAGGGCACGTCCGCCGGGCCGCTGATGTCCAAACGGCCGTGGATCAACACTCCCGGGATGCCGGCGAGCCGGGGTGCGCCGTCGAGCAGCTGCTCGTCGCCGAGCCAAGCCGCATGATGGAAGTAGTGGGTGACCAGGCGGGCGAAGAGCATCCGGAAATCCGGATCTTCGAACCGTTCGTATGGCTCCGCTCCTGGCTCCAGGGACAATAAGGCGTCCTCCCAACGGCACCAGTCCCGGGCGGCTTTGCGCTGGATCACCGGATCGCCGCTTTCGTGCAGCAATCGGTAATAGGCCGCGACCAAATCGCCGTCGCGTTCTGCCTCCGGAACCCCGGCCCGGAAAGCGTGCCATTCCTCCGGCAGAAACCGGCCGGCCTCGTGCGCCAGCCAATGCACGTCGGAACGCCGGGTCATGGTGACCGAGACCAGGATCATCGCCCGCACCCGTTCCGGGTAGCCCTGGGCGTAGGCGAGAGCCAAGGTGACGCCCCAGGAGCCGCCCCACAGCACCCATTGGTCCACGCCGAGCAACTCGCGCAATTGCTCCAGGTCCGCGATCAGCTTCTCGGTGGTGTTGTTGCTCAGGTCGAGGGACGGATCGCTGGCCAGCGGCCGGCTGCGGCCGCAGTTGCGCTGGTCCAACTGCACGATCCGGTATTTTTCCGGATCCCAGTTCCGCCGGCCACCGGGGGTGCTTCCGGAACCGGGGCCACCATGCAGCACCAGAACGGGCCTGCCCTCCGGATTGCCGCTGACTTCCCAATAGATCCGGTTCCCGTCTCCGGTGTCCATCATGCCGGCGTCGTACGGTTCGATGTCCGGGTAACGTTCCATGGGCTCTCCTGATAACTGTAACAGTGCTGTTATAGTTTAGGCATGGAGTCCGCAGATCTCATAGGCACTCGGCTCAAACAAGTCCAAGACCTGCTCGACGGCGGGCTGGCGGAGCTGTATTCAGACCTGGGCCTGCCGGGCTTCCGGCCGCGCTACACCCCGGTGCTGAAAGTATTGGAGGCCCAGGACGGCCAGCCGATCCGGGATTTGGCAACGGCCGTCGGGGTGAGCCATTCGGCGATGAGCCAGACCGTCGCCCAGCTGTTGCGCGACGGCCTGGTCCGCAGCGAGAAAGGCACCGATGCCCGGTCCCGGATCGTGCGGCTGACTCCGGCCGCCTGGGAAATCATGCCGGTTCTGGAACGGGAATGGCGGATGACCTCGATTCTGGCGCGGGAACTCGAGGCGGAGATGAGCGTGCCGTTGAGCCGGGTGCTGGACGAAGTTCTGGCCTTGCTGGACGCCAAGCCCTACCGCCAGCGGGCAGCAGCAGCGCTGGCTCGAATCGAATCATAAGGCGGCACTTGGGCGCAGTTGAGCAGGGTCAGCAGACGAAACACCCTGCTCAACTGCGCCCAAGTCAGCCGGAACAGCGGCACGACCGAATGATCAGCGAAGCGCTGCCAGAGTCAGCTCGCGGCACTTCGCCCAGGCGGGCGTCGTGACATCGATCAGCGCGAAGTGGTCCCCGGGCACCGCGATGAGTTCGGCAGGATCGCCGGCCGCCTGCGCTGCCGCCGCGTAATCCATGGACAATTGCGGCGGAACGGTGTCATCGGCTTCCCCATAGACCGCGTACACCGGCAGCCCCAGCGGCAGCTGCTGCATCGGGTCGGCCAGCCGGTAGCGTTCGTCATCGGGCGAGCCGCCCAGCAGGTTGCGGACCGCGCCGTCGCTCAAGTTCAATTCCCTGGCGGCTTTCAGATCCAGCAGGCCGGATTGGCTCACCACCGCGGTCACCGGCACTTTCGGCGCGGCGCCCGGGACCTGCCCCGGCAGCTTCCCGCGTCCAGCCGCCCAAACCGCCAGGTGGCCGCCCGCCGAATGGCCCACGAGCACCACCCGCGAGGTGTCCACGCCGAGCTCGCCCAGTTTGTCGATTCCGGCCGAAACGTCGTCGAAAGTCTGCGGCCAGCCGCCGCCGTTCCCGGCCCTGCGGTATTCCAGGTTCCACACCGTGACGCCGTGCGCCGCCAGATCAGCGGCCAGGGGACGGCCCAATTCAGCCCCGTACCGGGCCCGCCAGTACCCCCCGTGGATCACCACCGCGACGCCGGCGCGCTGCCCGGCCCCCTCGGGCGACGACAACTCGCCGTATTGGCTGGCATCCTCGCCATAACTGATTTTCCGCATTCCGGACTCCTTTGCCGAGGGGCTTCCCGCGGCGCAGCCGCCGGCCGCGAGCAGCCCGGCCGAAGCCAGGAAGATCCGCCGGGATACCGTCATCGTGAAGCCCTCACGGCACTGATCCTAATCGCCGGGCCCGGTGTTAGGCTCCGAAGATGGAATTCCTGGTGCTCTCGGAGCGCGATTTGACCGGCTACGACCTGCCGGACTTCGAACCTTTCCTCCCGGCTGAGACGAACACCATCCGCCGCCTGTACGGTGAGGGCAAAGTGCGCAGCATCTGGCTGCGCGGGGATGTTCGCGGGGCCTGCTTCACGCTGGAAGCCCCGGATGCGGCGGCCGCACAGGATATCGTCGATTCGCTGCCGTTGGCGAAAGCCGGGATGTCCCGGTTCCAGCTCATTCCGTTGCAGCCTTACGGCGGTTTTGCACAAGAACACTGAGCGGCCGGATTCCGTCCCCGGCCAGTGCTAGGCTCCGACTGAAAGGGGATCAGAGATGACCAACCATTGGGATCGGCTCGACGAGCACTTGCAACTCTCGGTTGCCGCGAACGTCGCCGAATACGAGCGGGTCCGGCCTGCGCTCGAAGCCGTCACTGCGGATGTCGAGGCGCGGATCCGGGCGATGTTCGACGACGCCGAAGTGAAGCCGCTTTTCGTCTCCAGCCGCACCAAGACGGTTGAATCCTTCCGGGAAAAAGCCTCCCGGGTTTTGGAAGCCGACGGTGAGCAAACCCTGCAGTTCCCGGACCCGTTGCGGAACCTGATCGATGTGGTCGGGGTCCGGGTGATCACCACCTTGCCCAGCGAGAATGCCGCCGCAGCCAATCTGATCAAGCGGCAGCGGGCGGTCTTCGATTGCCGCGGCGACCGGGAAAAGGACATCGGCTCGATCGAATCGGGCACCTACGGCTATTCGAGCCGGCATCTGATCCTGCGCACCATCCAGAATGACGCGGTGCGGGCCTATCAAGAAGCCCTGGACCCGAATGCGAAGCCCAACGGCAGCTACCTCTTCGAATGCCAGATCCGCACGGTCTTCGCCCATGCTTGGAGCGAAATCGAACATGACATCCGGTTCAAAGCCGAGGATCGACGCGCCTGGAGCCCTTATTTCGACCGCCAGTTCACCGCCACCGCAGCCATGCTGGAAACCGTTGAAAGCACTTTTTCCGAACTGCACGACCGCTACGAAACGGTCACCAGCTTCTGGGACGAGGACGGCGAAGGCGCGCTGCCGCTCAGCCCGGAACGGATCAAGGAGATCTGGCAGACGCTGCTGCCGCACGTGGACCGCAAGTCCGACGACGATTGGGGCTGGGCGGCCGAACTCCTGGCCGCGCACGGGCTGAACCGCACGGTCGACTTGGCTGCACTGCTGCAATCCGAATCGATTTCGCATGTGCGCACCGCTCTGGACCACCGTTACTCCCCGGGGCCGGACCGGCTGCTCGACGACCTGCTGCTCTGGCGCTACGGCCCGGCGCACATCGAACTCACCGCCGCCGAAGACGAAGGCCGGCGGGAAAGCCTGCAGCGGCGGTGGCGGCAGATGCAGAGCTACCGGAATACCGCTGGTCAGTGACCACCGGGCTGAGCCAATGACCACCGGACTGTGCCGGTGGCCGGATGGGAATCCCGCCCGACCACCGGCTCAGTCCTGGCCGTCCGGCTACTGCTCCGCGGCCGCTTGCGCAGCTTCCGCATCGGCGGCGGCTTGCGCCCTAGCCAATCCCACCAGCAAATCGGCCTGGATCAACCCGGAACCGACCCGGCTTGCGGCATAACCGGCGTCCGCCGGAGTGGTCGCATTCCCGGAAGTGATCCAGGTCTTGATCTGCGCCGGAGTCGCCGTCGGGTAGGCCGTCAAAGCCAGCGCGATCGCGCCGGCGGTCGCCGGTGCGGCAGCGCTGGTCCCGTAGAAGGCGCTGAACCCGCTCACCGTGGTGGCCACCCCGTCGGGGGCCATCACATCCGGCTTGTTGATCACTTCGGGGTTCGCCAAAGCAGCACCGTCCTGGTCGAAGTAGTGGGTCACCGGACCACGCGAACTGAAAGACTCCGGAACGGTCGGCGTGGACCAGTCGGAAGCCGCTGCGGCGATCACTCCGCTGACCGAGGAGACTCCGGCATTGACCGTGATCGCGTTGCCGAACCCGGCCACGAAATCCTTGTTCGACCGCAAGCGCAACAACGCTGGCACCGGAGTTCCACGCTTATGCGTGATCTGCGCATAGACGTCCACCGGGCGGCCGGTGTTGTTCGCGTAGCCGGCACCCTCTTGCGGGATCCCGGAGGTCACATTGTTGTCATCGCTGACCGAGGTCGTCGCCAAAGGCACGCCTTTGGAATTCACCAGGCGCAGACCCAGATCGCTCTGCGCTGCACCCCAGGCCTCTTTCCATTGCAGGTCGTAGTACGCCGAGCCGCCGTCCGGAACCGTCGCGATCTTCTTGGTGGTCACGCCGTTGCCGAAGTCTTCGAGTTCCGGGTTCACCGGGTGCGCCGGATCTTTTTCCGGCTTGTTCGGGTCCGCGACGAATGCCGGCGCGGTTTCGAAAGCGGAATTTCCGCCCCGATTGCCGGCCGAGGCCACATAGACCACCCCGGCACTGATCGCGTTCTTCGCTGCAATGGCACTGGCACCATCTTGGTAAACCGGATCAGTGATGCTGTAGATATCATCCGCGATCACCTTCACACCGGCGTTGCGCAGCCGGTTGATCGCGGCGGCTTTGCCGCCGTTCGAGGTCGAAGAAAACGCCATCTGGGTGATGCCCGGCGCCTCATCGTAGATGATCTGCGCCATCGCCTGGCCTTCATCGGTGCCGCTGGCCGGGCCTTCGTTCAGAATATTCACCGTGGCCGGCAAATCTCCCGACCCCTGTGCTGCCTCGAGCCCGGAAACGGTTTTCTTCTTCCCCGGATTGTCCGGGTCATCCACCTGGACGGTTTTGCGGTTGAAGGAATCCGAAATGACGCCCACATAGACGCCCGCGCCGTTCGCCGACACCGGCTGGGCCTCCGTGGTGGCCCGGGCTTCCGGCCCCTTGACCACGGCATCGCCCTGCGAGTCCACAGCGCCGACGTCGGTGGACTGGCCCCAGTTGGCGGGCGCGACCCTGCGGATGCCGGAGACTGCGGCGATCGCCGCGAGTTGCTGCGCGGTGGCGGTGGTCCGGATCGACGGCAATGGGCCGTCCGCAACCAGCTCCAGGTCGCCCAGGCCGAGTTTGCGCAGGCTCTGCGCGGCGTTCTGCAGCCTTCCCGGCGAAACCGAGATCTCGACCGGGACCCCGCCGTCGGCCTCGATGACCTTCGAGTTGCTGCCCAACTGCGCCCGGACATCTGCGGCGAGCGGGGACAAAGGCGACTTGGCGGCCGAAGAAACCGCGGCCAACGCCGTCGACAGGGCCGGGCTGGCGGCGCTCTCCGCGGCGAGCGCATTGGGTGTCGCATCGGCGGCGCTGGCCGCTCCGGCCCCCACACCGAGGCTTGCCGCGGACATCAGGGAAACCAAGAAAAGCGTTGCGGCCTTTCCGTGCAAATGATTCATTGCGTTCCTTCAAGGAGGTTCCGGGCCGCGTTCGGCTCAAGCCGGGCCGCGGCTGGGTGGTTGGGTGGAGCAAACGCCTCCGGTTGAGCGCGTTGCAGAGATTCGATTTCATGAAACTGAAAATCTCCTGGACGCCGGACTGGATCTGAGCAGAAGTTCTTATGCTCGTTAGCGGGCAGTCGATTGCCCGCTGGAAAATTCACTGAACCGGTTAAGTCAAGCATTAGAAATGTTGTTGAATCTCCTCGCCAAACGACGAAATATGACTCCGGTCACACTTCGCGGATCGAGGCTTCCGGGGATTTCCGCACCGGCTCCGTTCCGGAATCCTGAGCCGAGGGGCATACTGGGCAGATGTGCGGAAGATATGCCATCGACGCCGAAGTGAACGACATGATCATCGAGTTCGTGCTCGCCACCGGCCAATCCCCGCACGATTGGCGCCCGGGCTGGCAGGCCGAACAGGTCTTCCGCCCCACCGACCCGGTACCGATCCTGATCGAGACGCTCGTGGACCGCAAAGATCCCGAAGGCCCCACGCAACGCCGGGCCGAGGCCGCGCAGTGGTGGCTCACGCCGTCGTTCGCCAAAGAGCTGCGCGGAAAACACCCGACCTTCAACGCGCGCAGCGAAACGGTCACCGAACTGGCCTCCTACCGCGGACCGGTGAAACGGCAGCGCGCAGTGCTGCCGGCCCGCGGATACTTCGAAACCCAGACCGAGGGGAAGACCAAAACCCCGCATTTCGTGCAAGCGCCGGAAGGCCCGCTCTTTTTCGCCGGGCTCTATTCCTGGTGGGCGGACCCGAGGAAACCCGAAACCGATCCGGAACGCTGGCATTTGACCACCACGATCCTGACCCGGTCCGCGATCGGCGACGTCGCGCAGATCCATCCGCGCACCCCGCTCTGCCTTCCGGCCGACTGGATCGAGGAATGGATCGACCCGAAGCAGCTGGGAACCGCTGAATTCGTCGCCAGTGCGCTTGCCGCCTCGGATCCGGTGGTCCGCGGGCTGCGCTTCGGGCCGGCCCCGGCCAACCGGGCGTAACCTTCGGCCCGGGAGCGGCAATCGCCGCGGATCAGTGAAAACATAGGCGAATGCCTGAAGCAACGACCGCCCCGAATGCCGAAGTCCGCGAACAACGCCGCGCCCGGATCGCGGTGACGGTCTTCCCGCTGCTGGTCGTCCTGGCCGGAGTGCTCGGGTTCCTGCTCCCGGGCGCTTTCACCCCGATCGCGCCGGCGGTGCCCTATCTGCTCGGTGCGGTGATGTTCTGCATGGGGCTGACCCTGACCCCGCCGGACTTCGCCTCGGTGGTCCGCCGGCCTTGGGCGGTGGCACTCGGCCTGGTGGCGCATTACGTGATCATGCCCGGTGCCGGCTGGCTGATCGCCACGGTACTGCAGTTGGACCCGATGCTGGCTGCCGGGGTGATCCTGGTCGGCTGCGCGCCGAGCGGCACCGCCTCGAACGTGATGGCCTACCTGGCCAAAGGCGATGTCGCATTGTCGGTGGCGGTGGCCACGGTCTCCACCCTGGTGGCACCGCTGGTCACCCCGGCCCTGATGCTGCTGCTCGCCGGCTCGTTCCTGAACATCAACGCCGGCTCGATGATGCTGGACATTGCGATCACGGTGCTCTTGCCGGTGATCGCCGGGCTGCTCGTGCGGCTCTTCCTGAAGCGGTTCGTCGCCGCAGTCCTGCCGGCCCTGCCCTGGCTTTCCGCCCTGGTGATCTCGCTCATCGTGGCGGTCGTGGTGGCCGGCAGTGCAGCGAAACTGGCCGGCGCCGCAGCCGTGGTTTTCCTCGCCGTCGTGCTGCACAACGGCTTCGGCCTGAGCCTGGGCTACCTGGCCGGCAAACTCGGCGGCCTGGACGCCAAGGCCCGCCGGGCCCTGGCCTTCGAAGTCGGCATGCAGAACTCAGGGTTGGCCTCGGCCTTGGCCACCGCGCATTTCTCTCCGCTGGCCGCACTGCCGGCCGCCGTGTTCTCGGTCTGGCACAACGTTTCCGGGGCCGTCGTGGCGGCCTTCATGGCCCGTCGGCCGCTACCGGACACGCACTGACCCCGAGCCCGAGGTTCTCCGGATGCACAGGTTTCCGGATGCACAGGCCAATCCAGGTTGCAGTCAGGGAAAACCCAGTCATCTTCCAGGGTTTTTGGATCTGGTTGAAAGGGTTAGAGTCCACCCATTAGCCCTGGAACCGGCCATGGGGAAGCAGAGTTGCTGTGCCATCGCCGGTTCCTCAGCGAAGGAATCATTGTGAACATCAAACGCCTGCTCGCCGGCACCGCGCTGGCCGCAACCCTTCTCGTCCCCGTGGGCGCCGCCCACGCCGCGCCGGTCACCGACGGCGGCACGGTTTCCCCGCGGATCGGCGGTGGAGCCTACGTCGACATCTCGGCCGCCCCCTATGCCGCCCAGATCTCGTTCGACAGCACCGGGACCGACATCCGCTGCACCGGAAGCCAGATCTCCGCCGAGTGGGTGATCACCGCGAAACACTGCAACAGTTCATCCTTGAAGTCAGTCCGCTTCGATGCGACAAACCAAGGCTCCGGCGGCACCGTGCGCACGGTGGCCGCCCGCTACCCTTCGCCGACGAACAACGACGTGCTGCTGCTCAAGCTCTCCTCGGCGCACGTGGGCACGTACATCGGGCTCGCCAGCAGCTTCCCGGCGACCGGGAGTGCCGCCAAGGTCTTCGGCTGGGGCGATGAAACCGAAGGCGCGAACACCGGATCGCCGCAGTTGAAGACTGCCGATGTGAAAGTCCTGGGCAAAGGCAAAGACACCTACAACGGCGTGAGCGTGACCACCCAATCGCAGAGCGGGCACACGCTCAGCGGGGATTCCGGCGGGCCGCTGGTGGTCAATGGGAAATTGGTCGGCGTGCTCTCCACCTCGAGCATCCTGCCGAAGCCGAACCCTTCGGATTTCACCCGTTACCGCAATGACCACGCCTCGATCTCGGAAAACCTGAGCTGGATCACCAAGACCTCGGGCGTCGCGGGATCCTAAGCGGCAGTTGCGGGTCTGCCGGCGGTGCGATCGGCCGCATCGCCGGCGGGCCCGTGGTCTGCTATCCCGGAGCCGGCCGGGCAATACGCCTGGATGGTCGGCACTGAAAATATGAGCGCTTAACGGCGTTTGCCCGGCCGGCGTCGGGCTTGGTTCTGCGGTTTACGCTTGGCTGCCGTCGAAGACTGCCTGGCCGGCGGCTTGCGGGCCGGCTGCTTCGGAACCGGCGCCGCTTGGGCGTCCCGGGAGCTGTTCGCGGTCCGGCCGCGCACGATCCCGATGAATTCCTCGAGTTCCGGCTCCTCGCGTTCTTGCCGCCAGGCGATGCCCACCGGGTACTCCGGAGCATCGGTGACCGGACGGAACCGGAGTTCCTTGCGGTTGAAATGCCGCGCTTCGGACTGCGGCAAGAGATAGAGGCCGATGCCGGCGGCCACCAGATCGAGCAACGCTTCGGTGCTGCTGTGCCCCGGGACGCTGCTTGCATCGAGCATGGTCTCCTCGGCCAGGTCCGCGAGCAGCAACTCGTCGAAAACCGTCGCCGCATGGTCTTTGGGCGCGATCACCACGGCGGTTTCGAGGTAGAGCGGGATCAGGTGGAGCCCGTCTTTGAACCCGGGCAGATCCGCCGGCGGGCGCACGAAACACAGATCCGCCCGACCGTCGAACAGCACCTCGCGCTGCTCTTCGACGCGCACCGGAACCGCTTCGATCGGCGTCCGGGGATGCCGCTCGGCCCAGCGCCGGAACCATTTGTCCGGGCTGACTCCGGGGACGAAAGCGACGCGCAGCACCCTGCCAGCCTAATGCCTCCGGGTTGGACGTGGGGCTTTGCCGTGCCGCTTCCAATAATGCTTGCAGATTGCTAGCATTATTGTTCTAGGAGGATTCATGGCAACGATAACGGTACGCAACCTGGAAGACGAGGTACAACGCCGGCTCAAACTCCGAGCCGCGGCGCACAAGAGGTCGATGGAAGCCGAAGTGCGAGCGATCCTCAACGAAGCAGTCCGCGACGTCGAACTCAACTCGGCTTGGCTGCAGGCGACAATGCCTTTCCGAGGAGAGGATCTTCCGATACCTGCACGCTCGACGCCCAGAACCCTCGATCTAGCATGATCGTCCTGGACACCAATGTGCTGTCTGAAACCTTGCGACAATCCCCCGATCCCCAGGTCCTGCGGTGGCTGGAATCTGGAACCGAAATGACGACGCTGACCGCCATCAGCGCTGCGGAATTACTCACTGGAGTCCGACTTCTCCCTGCCGGAAAACGTCGAACCGGCCTGCTCCGTGCGATTGAGGAAGTCCTGACCCAGCTGAGTCGAACAGTCCTCCCTTTCGATGAGCCCGCTGCAAGGATTTACGCCAAGTTGCAAGCGAAGCGGCGAACCGCAGGAAAACCATTGAGCGTGGAGGACGGGATGATTGCAGCCATCTGCTTGCATCGAGAGTTCCCACTGGCGACTCGCAACACCAAAGACTTCCAAGGACTCGGACTTGAATTGATCAACCCCTGGGAGACCCAGGCCTGAAGTACTGCCCCTACCGGTATCGCCCGAACTTCGATCAGAGCTCGGAGAGGCAGACGACGTGCCCGTCGGCATCGCGGAGCACCGCCATCCGCTCCCCCCAGGGCTGTGCCGCCGGCGGGTCGATGACTGCGCCGCCGAGCGCGGTCCAACGCCGCGCCACGGCGTCCAATCCGGTTACCCCGAAGCCGATCGACACCGCGGCGTCGCTGGCAGCACTCGGCCGCTGGTGGAGCAGCAACTCCACCCCGTCGCCGGTTTCCAACCAGACGAAATCCCCGGACCGGCGGCGCACCGGGAGTCCCAATAGATCGCGGTAGAAAACCAGTGCCGGGCCCAGCCGGGCAACCGAGACGATCAAACGTGCGATGCCGGCCGGCCGGGTGCTGGCTGCCGGAGTGCCCGGCGGCTCATCAGGCAATGCGTCCATGGCGACCATTCTGTTGCAATTGACAGGTATCTGTCAATTGCATTTCTGTCAGTACGGCCTGCTGGAATAGAAGATCTACCGGTCATCCCGATTGACTTATTAGAAAATATATTCGAACATGGATTCATGACCTCGATAGCACGTTCGGAGCGTTTTCCCGGTACGACACGCCGGGACAACACGCTATCCGTCGTGCCGCAGATCCATGATTTGCGCACCAAGATCAAACAGCTGGAAAAGTCCGGACTCGGCAGCCGTTTGCTTCCCACCTACCCGGCGCTCGGCCGGCTGCTCCCCCACGGGGGCTTGCAGCGCGGAGCCACCTACAGCGTTGCCGAATCCAGCACCCTGGCAATGGCGATGCTGGCCGGGCCCTCGGCCGCGGGAGCTTGGTGCGCCGTACTCGGAATGCCGGAATTCGGCATCGAAGCAGCAGCCCAGCTGGGCATCGATTTGGCCCGGCTGGTCCTGGTCCCCGAACCCGGGGACCAATGGCTCACGGTCTCCGCAGCCCTGGTCGACGTCGTCGGAGTACTCCTGCTCCGCGCCCCCGGCCCGGTTTCCAGCAGCCAAGCCGCCCGGCTCTCCGCCCGGATCAGACAACGCGGATGCGTCGTGGTCGCCATGCGGGCTTGGCCACAGGCCGAGGCGGAACTGCGCCTCGGCGAAGAACGCTGGGACGGGCTCGGCGAAGGCTACGGAGTGCTGAACGAACGGGCCATGGCCGTGTCGGCCCATTGGCGCAGCGGGCAGGTCCGGCAGGGCGAGCTGCGAATCAACGCAGACCGCAACCCGGCCGACCGGCCCGATCAGCCTGCGGCGCCGGAACAGCTCGAGTTGCAAACTGCGGTGAACGCATGATTGACGCGACCCGGGCCATGGTGCTCCAGTTTCCGGACTGGTCGGCTGCCGCCGCGGTCAACGAATACGGTGCCGAGCCCGCCGGTCCGATTGCCCTGATCCATCAAGGACAAGTTTTCGCTTGCTCCGCAGCCGCCCGCAGCTCCGGTGTGAAGACCGGCCTGCGATTGCGCGAAGCCCAGTCCCGATGCCCGGCGCTGCAGGTCTTCCCCTACGACCCAGTGGTGGACAAACGGGCGTTCGAGCCCATCATCGCCGCGGTGGAGCAGATCATGCCCGGTGTGCAGTTGCTCGATCCCGGCAGCTGCGCGATACGCGCCAAAGGGCCGGCCCGCTATTTCGGCAGTGAGCACCACGCGGCCGAGGTGCTTTTGCGCAGTGTGGAAGCCCTCGCCGCAGCATCCGGAAGAATCGGCATCGCGGATGGCATTTTCGCCGCAGAACAGGCCGCCCGGCGCACCGACCGGGTACGCATCATCCAGCCCGGCGCCTCGGCGCAATTCCTGGCCAGCATCAGTCTCGACGCCTTGCAGCAACCCGCGCTGACCATCCTGCTGGAGAATCTGGGTCTGAAGACCTTGGGGGACTTCGCCGCACTGGCTCCGCTGAACGTGCGCAACCGGTTCGGGCCCGACGGCGCCCAGGCACACCTGTTGGCCCGCGGCCTCGACCCGCGCGGCGTGGTGCCACGTGCCCCGGCGGTCCGCCTGGACGTCGCACTCGACTTCGAACCACCGCTGGAGCGCGTGGACCAGGTGGCGTTCGCGTTCAAGACTTCGGCCGAGCGCTTCATCGACGGACTCACCGAAGCCGGCTTGGTCTGCACTGAGCTGCGGGTACAGGTGCACGACGACTCCGGCGGACATGCCGAGCGGGTGTGGAAGCACCCCCGGTTTTTCGATGCCGACGACGTTCTGGACCGGGTCCGCTGGCAGCTCCAGGGCGATGCCGGCCACGCCCCTGGCAAACAGCAGTTCGGTTCCGGAATCAGCAGCCTCCGGATCAGCCCGGAGAAAACGGACAGCATCAGCCACCATGGCCAGGGGCTCTGGGGGAACGGACCGGAGGAACAAGTCCACCATGGCCTCTCCCGGGTCCAGAGCATGCTCGGCCACGGTGCGGTGCTCACTGCGGCGCTCACCGGCGGCCGGATGCTGGCCCGGCGCAGGGTGCTCATCCCCTGGGGCGATTCACCCGAAAAGCCCTTGTCCGAACTGGCCGCAGACCACCGCAAACCCTGGCCGGGCTCGCTTCCCGGCCCGGCACCGGCGACCTTGTTCCGCGAGCCGCCCGAAGTCCAGGTGGCAGATCGGCACAATGCGGCAATCCAGGTCGATGAACGCCTGCAACTTTCTGCCGAACCTGCGTTCTTCACGCCTCCGGCAACGGACGCCGCGGAGCTCGAAAGCAAGCTCTCCGGCGTACCCCGGCTGGTCAAGGCCTGGGCCGGTCCTTGGCCGGTCCACGAACGTTGGTGGGAGCCCGCCGGCGAATGCCTGTACCGTTTCCAAGTCCTGGACAGCGCGAACGCGGCGTGGTTGCTCCTGCTCAAAGACGGCCGGTGGTCTGCGGAGGCCCGTTATGACTGAAGCGCCGGGCCCCGCACCGGATACCGCGAGGACCTGCCATGGGCTGGCATAACCCGCCCATGCGCTGGGCCGACTTCAACCGGGCGCTCTCCGGCAAAGCCGGCCCGGAACCGGAGGCGAAACCCCGGATCGACGATTCGCCCACCAGTCGGAAACGCGAACGGCCGGCCTCCGCACCGGTACCGCCGCCGGCCGGACCGGTCGTGCCTTACGCCGAGTTGCACGCGCATTCGAACTTCAGCTTCCTGGACGGAGCTTCCACACCCCGGGCACTGGTCCGGGAAGCCGCCAGGCTCGGGCTGCACGGCCTCGCGTTGACCGATCACGACGGCTTCTACGGCGCCGCCCAGCTGGCCGAGGCAGCAGAGGATTACCCGGAATTGCGCACCGTTTACGGAGCCGAGCTGTCGCTCGGACTGAGCAAACCGCAGAATGGCGAGGCCGATCCGGAAGGCGACCATTTGCTGATCCTGGCCCGCGGCACCTCCGGTTACCACCGGCTTTCCGGCGCGATCACGCAGGGCCAGCTGGCCCACGGCGCGGAAAAGGGCCGCCCGGTCTACGACCTCGAAGCGCTTGCCGGCCAAGCCGGCGGCGACTGGTTCGTGCTCACCGGCTGCCGCAAGGGCGCAGTCCGGCGCGCGCTTGCCGAAGATTTGCGCAACGACGACGATGGCCGGGCCGCACAACGCGAGCTGGGCCGGCTCGCCGACCTCTTCGGCCAAGACCGGGTTCTGGTCGAACTCTACGACCACGGCAACCCGCAGGACAGCGGGCACAACGACCTCTTGGACCGGCTTGCCAGCCGGAATGGTTTCGCCACGATCGCCAGCAACAACGTGCATTACGCGACTCCCGCAGAACACCGGGTAGCCGCAGCACTCGCCGCGGTCCGGGCCCGCCGTTCGCTCGCCGACATGGACGGCTGGCTGCCGGCCGGGCCGCAGGCATTCCTGCGCAGCGGCGCCGAGATGGCGCAACGCTTCGCCCGGTTCCCGGGCGCCGTCGGGCACACCGTGGAATTGGCCGACGAACTGGCCTTCCCGCTGATCAAAGCCAAACCCCGGCTGCCGAAACTCCCCTTGCCGGACGGGCATACCCAGATGAGCCACCTGCGCGAAGAAACCTGGAAAGGCGCCGCCCTCCGGTATCCGGAATTGACCGAAAAACAGCGAACCCGGATCGAAAAAGAACTCGACGTGATCGAGCAGAAAGACTTCCCGGGCTACTTCCTGATCGTCAAAGAGATCGTGGATTTCGCCAGGGGAAAAGGGATCCTCTGCCAGGGCCGGGGCTCGGCAGCCAGCTCCGCGGTCTGTTACGTGCTGGGCATCACCGCGATCGACCCGATTCTCTACGATTTGCCGTTCGAGCGCTTTTTGAACGTGACCCGGGACGAAGAGCCGGATATCGACGTCGATTTCGACGCCCGACGCCGCGAAGAAGTGATCCAACACGTCTACGACACCTACGGCCGGCGCAATGCCGCCCTGGTCAGCAATGTGGTCAGCTATCGGCCGAAGTTCGCGGTCCGGGACATGGCCAAAGCCCTGGGCTACTCCCCGGGCCAGCAGGACGCCTGGTCGAAACAGCTGGAAAACCCCTACGGCCAACTGCCCGGAGCCAAACCGGAGAACGACATTCCGGCCGAAGTGATGGATCTGGCCGAGCAGATTTCGAAATTCCCGCGGCACCTGGGCATCCACCCCGGTGGCATGGTGCTCACCGATCAGCCGGTCAGCGAAATCTGTCCGATCGAAAATGCCCGGATGGACAAACGCACGGTCCTGCAATGGGACAAGGACGATTGCGCCTATATGGGCCTGGTGAAGTTCGACCTGCTCGGCCTGGGCATGCTCGCCGCCCTGCAGTACTGCTTCGAGATGGTCAAAGAATCCTGCGGCGAAGAGTGGACCTTGGCGACTCTGCCGAAAGAGGAACCCGCGGTCTACGACCAGCTCTGCCTGGCTGATTCGATCGGCGTCTTCCAAGTGGAAAGCCGGGCCCAAATCGGCATGCTGCCCCGGCTCAAACCGCGTGAGTTCTACGACCTGGTGGTCGAAGTGGCCCTGGTCCGGCCCGGGCCGATCCAGGGCGGAGCGGTGCATCCTTATATGCGCCGCCGAGCCGGAACCGAGGCAGAAACCTACGCCCATCCCAAGTTGGTTCCGGTGCTCAAGCGCACCCTCGGGGTGCCGGTTTTCCAGGAACAGCTCATGCAGATGGCGGTTGCCGTGGGGAACTGCGATGCCCAGGACGCCGATCTGCTGCGCCGGGCCATGGGTTCGAAACGCGGCGAGGAGAAGATCGAATCGATCCGGGAAAAACTCTTCGCCGGGATGGCGGAGAACGGCATCGACCCGGAAACCGCACGGGGGATCTACGGCCAGATTTCCGCTTTCGCCAGTTTCGGCTTCGCGGAAAGCCATGCGCTCAGCTTCGCTTTGCTGGTCTATGCGAGCGCCTGGCTGCGATTGCATTACCCGGCGGCCTTCCTGGCGGCCTTGTTGCGCGCCCAGCCGATGGGCTTCTACTCTGCCCGGACCCTGGTCGAAGACGCCCAGCGGCACGGCGTCGAAGTCCGCGAACCGGATGTGCTGCGCTCCGGGGCGGACGCCATGCTGGAGCCGAAGGATCCAGCTGCTCAGCCGCAGCCCCGGGCAGCGTCCGGACTGGGGTCCTGTCTGCGCGAAAAGCATGACAAAGTCGAGGATTTCGACCCGGGAGCGGACTTCGATTTCGCCGCCCATCGCCGGGATCCCGGCTTCGTGGTGCGACTGGGCTTGTCCAGCATCAAAGCGATCGGCAAAGAGCTGGCCGAACGGATCGTGGTCGAACGCGAATCCGGCGGAGACTTCTTGGACTTGGCGGATTTGGCCCGCAGGGTGGAACCGACCGCGGCGCAATTGGAAGCACTCGCGACGGCGGGCGCCCTCGAACCATTGGCCGAAGGCCGCCGCGCCGCACTCTGGGAAGCCGGACCTGCGGCGGCGGAGCGGCAAGACCAATTGCCGGGCACTGCTGCGAACTACCAGGCGCCGATGCTGCCGGCGTTCTCCGAATGGGACAAGCTCGTCGCCGATCTGAACAGCACCGGGATTTCGCCGGGCGACCACCCGATGGGCCATCTGCGTCCGGCGTTGAACCGACGAGGAGTGTTGCGTTCCAACGAACTCAAAACTGCGGAGCCCGGCCGGCGAGTCCTGGTCGGCGGAGTGGTCACCCACCGGCAACGGCCCTCGACCGCGAACAGCATCACGTTCATCAACCTGGAAGACGAAACCGGGCTGGTCAATGTAGTCTGCTCGCAAGGCGCCTGGAAGCGCTTCCGCCGGATCGTCCGGGAATCTGAGGGCTTGCTGGTCCGCGGCATCCTGGAACGTTCGCCCGAGGGGGTAGTGAATCTCTTGGCGGATCATTTCGAGCCCTTGGAGCTGATGGTTCCGATGAAATCGCGGGATTTCCAATAGCCGTCCACCGTCTGCTCATTTGATAAATCTTCAATGCTCATATGATACGGTTTGTGAAAACTGACCCTTCACGCCAAGGACGGCCGCCATGGTGAACCTGAATTCTGCCGCACTGGCAGACCTCCCCCCAGAACTGGCAGTACCGGAATACGACCGCGCCGCCTTGCGCACCGGCATAGTGCATTTCGGCGTGGGCGGCTTCCACCGGGCGCACCAGGCAATGTACCTGGACCGGCTGATGAACCGCGGCGAGGCCCTGGATTGGGCGATCTGCGGAGTCGGCGTACTGCCGCACGATGCCAAGATGGCCCAAGTCATGAAGGACCAGGACTGCCTCTACACCTTGTTGCTGAAGAACCCGGACGGCACGCGCGAGGCCCGGGTCATCGGCTCAATCACCGAATACTTGTTCGCCCCGGAAGACCCGGAAAAAGTCCTGGCGAAACTCGCCTCACCGGAAATCCGAATCGTCTCGCTCACCGTGACCGAGGGGGGCTACAACTTCCACCACGTCACCGGGGAGTTCGACGCGGAGAACCCGGATGTGCAGCACGACCTGCAGCCCGGGGCCCTGCCGAAAACCACTTTCGGCTTCGTCGTCGCGGCTTTGGCACGCCGCCGGGAACTCGGCATCGGGCCTTTCACCGTGATGTCCTGCGACAACATCCAAGGCAACGGCGACGTGGCCCGAAAGATGTTCACCGCTTTCGCCGAATTGAAAGACCCGGAACTGGCCGCCTGGATCCGGGCGGAAGTGCCCTTCCCCAATTCGATGGTGGACCGGATCACCCCGGTGACCACGGACGAAGACCGGACCGCGATCACTGCGGATTTCGGCATCACCGACGAATGGCCGGTGGTTTGCGAACCTTTCGAACAATGGGTGCTCGAAGACCACTTCGCCGACGGCCGCCCGCCGCTGCAGGACGCCGGCGTGCAACTGGTCGACGACGTCGAGCCCTATGAACTGATGAAACTGCGCTTGCTCAACGCCAGCCATCAGGCGATCGGTTACCTCGGCTACCTCGCCGGTTACCGGTACGCGCACGAAGTATGCCAGGATCCCGAATTCGTCGAGTTCTTGACCGGGTACATGGACCGCGAAGCCACACCGACGCTTTCCCCGGTGCCCGGGATCGACCTGCCCGCGTACAAGCGCACCCTGATCAGCCGCTTCTCCAACGAATACGTCCGGGACACCCTGGCCAGATTGTGCGCGGAAAGCTCGGACCGGATCCCCAAATGGCTGGTGCCGGTGATTCGGATCAACCTGGCCCGGGACGGCGACATCGAACGCAGCGCGGCGGTTGTGGCTGCCTGGGCCAGGTACGCCGAAGGCATCGACGAACAGGGAGCACCGATCGAGGTCGTGGATGCGCTCAAGGACCGGCTGATGTCCGCTGCCGCCCGGCAACGGGAAGAGAAATTGGCTTTCCTCAGCGATCGTGAGGTTTTCGGCGACTTGGTGGACGACGCGCGGTTCGTCGCCGCGTACCGCACCGCGCTGGACAGCCTGCACGAACACGGCGCCCGGGCCACGGTACGGAGCCTGCTGGGCTGAACGCCGACCCGCGGTCAGGGTGCGAGGTGGTGCAGGGTCACACCCCGTAGCTTGCCTTGCGTGCTTCCGCATAGCGGCCGCGTAGCTCGGGACCCCATTCGCCGGAAGGCTCGAACCGCTCTTCGATCCGACGCTGCCACACCGGCAACTCACCGGTTGCCGCCCAAACCGCTTGTTTGGCAGCACCCAGGGCGACATATTCCGCCGGAGCCGGGACTTCCACCGGAACGCCCAGTACCGGGGCCGCAGCCTGGCGCAACGCCTTCGACTTGGCACCGCCACCGATCAGCAGCACCCGACGCACCGGAATTCCTCCGGCTTTGATCCGGGCCACCCCGTCCGCGAGCGAATTGAGCACCCCGAGCACCGAGGCCCGGGCCAGGTTCTCCGCGGTCATCGAAGCCCGACTCAGCCCGAGCAGGGTCCCGCGCGCTTCCGGCAGGTTCGGCGTCCGCTCGCCATCCAGGTAGGGCAGCAGCAGCATGCCGTCGGCATCCGCAGCGCCGGCCAATGCCAGCTCATCGAGCTCGGCCAGGGAAACCCGCAACAGCTTCGCGGCAGCGCTCATGATCCGTGCGGAATTGATCATCGCCAACAAGGGCAGATACTGCCCGGTGGCATCGGCGAAACCGGCGATCTGCCCGGACGGATCGATCGGCGGCGTTGCCGCACTGGTGAACACGGTTCCCGACGTGCCCACCGAAACCACCACATCGCCCGGTTCGATGCCCAAGCCGAGCGCCGCAGCCGCGTTGTCGCCGGCACCGGCGCCGAGCACCGCAGTCGGCAAGCCCCACTCGTCGATCAAGCGGCCGGCCGACTGGTCCGGCCGGAGCACCTCGGGCAGGTCGGGTACCGCGCCGAAGAAGCGCTGCAGGTATTCCGGCAGATAGGAATTGCTGACCGGGCTGAAATAGCCGGTGCCGGAAGCATCGCTGCGGTCCGTGCTGAAGCTTCCGGCCAACTGCAGGTTGAGCCAATCGTGCGGCAAGCAGACGCGTCGCACCTGCGACGCCGATTCCGGGTGCCGCTCGGCCAGCCAGGCGAGCTTGGTGAGCGTGAACGAAGGCACCGGAACCACCTGCGCAGTTTCCGCCCAAACCTGCGCGCCGAGCTCGGCCACCATCCGCGCCGATTGCGGTGCGCTGCGGGTGTCGTTCCACAGCAGCGCATCGAAGACCGGACGGTTCCCCCGGTCCAGCGCCACCATTCCGTGTTGCTGCGCCGCCGCCGAAACGCCCAGCACCGATTTCCCGGCATCGGTCACCCGGGCCTGCACCCAGGCCTCACGCAACGCTTCGGTCCATACTCGCGGATCGACCGCGGTACCGTCCGGGTGCGCGGCGCTGCCCTGGCTGAGCACCCGCCCGTCGGCCGCGTCCACGGTGAGCACTTTGCAGGACTGGGTCGAGGAATCGATGCCGACCGCGATCTGCGCCATGTTCAGCCCGCCCCGCCGGACAGCCCGGCCCGATCCGGATGCCCCGGCTCCTCGGCCGCATTGGCCCCGCTGGAAAGCGCCGCGGCGAGTTCCTCGTCGGCGACCAGCGTACTGACGATCCCGGCGGCGATCGCGGCCCGCACAGCCGCCGCCCGGGCCGCACCCTGCGCCACCGCGATGACCGCGGGCGTCCGCTTGAGTTGGGCCAGCGTCACCGCCAGAACCCGGCCCTCCAGCTCCGAGCGCACCGACTCGCCGCGGGCGTCGACCAGCCGACCGGAACATTCCGCCACTGCGCCGGCGGCGATCCCGGCTTGCCGCACCAGATTGTCCACCCGGTCCCAGACCGTGGAAAGCCCGGGGCTCCAGGCCCCGATGGCAATCGCTGCGAGATCCAGCGAGTCGGCTTTGGTCAACGCCGTGGAAATTTCAGGTTGCTGCCGCAGCCCGGCCGCAGTTTGCGCACTGTCCACGACCAACGGCGCCCACAATGGCCAGACCCGCCCTTCGGATACCCGGCCCAAGCGCTGGATGAGTTCCAGCGGGTTCGAGTTGCCGGTTCCGGGCAACGCCCCGGCCAATTGGACGACGTCGCATTTGGGCAGCCGCGTGACATGCCGGGCCGCAACGTCCAGCGTGCGCGACCAGGAAACGCCGACCGTCATCCCGGACCGCGTCGCCGCCATCAATTCCGCGGCAACCGCCTGGGCCAACAGATCCCGCTGCAACACCTCGTCGTTGTGCGAACGCACCACCACCACCCGGGTGATGCCCAGGCGTTCGGCGAGCCGCGCCGGATCCACGGCTCCCGCCGAGCCCGGGAAGCGCACTTCGATCCGCACGATCCCTTCTTCCCGGGCTTCGTCGAGGTACCTGGCCACCTGGAACCGGGAAATCCCGTAGCGCTGCGCAATGTCCACCTTGGACAGGTTGTCCAAGTAGTACTCCTTGCCGATCAGCGCTAAAAGCTCTTCGTGGTCTGGCTGGATGGCGGTCATGGCTTCCTCTGACGCGGGCGTGGAAGGTGCGACTACTGGATCGTCGCACCGAAATCGCGAATATTTCGGACGAATGAGCAGCAGGTCTTGCTCAAATGAGTATATATGACTAAAGTCACTTAACAAATGAGCTTCAGTGAATACTCATTTGAGCAAGTACAGGGAAGGTAGCCCAATGAAGTTCTCCCCCCGCCCGGCAGCGCAACGCCGTCGCGCCCCCGGCAAGCTCAAGGCCGCGGCAGCCGCCTTGGCAGTCCTCGCGTTGGCCTTGACCGGCTGTTCTGCGAGCGCGGGCGGGAAGACCGACATTGTGGTGGCAATCGTCGCCAATCCCCAGATGAACGATGCGATCTCACTGCAGGACGACTTCCGCAAGGCCTATCCGGACGTGAACGTGAAGTTCGTTTCGCTGCCGGAAAACGAGGCCCGGGCAAAAATCACCGCCTCGGTGGCAACCGGCGGCGGCGAGTTCGACGTCGTGATGATCTCGAACTACGAAACCGAGATGTGGGCCAAAAACGGCTGGATCAGCAACCTCCAGCCTTACGCGGACAAGACTCCGGGCTATGACCCGGATGATTTCATCCCCACGATCAAGGACGCGCTGAGCTACCAGGACAACCTTTACTCGGTCCCGTTCTACGGCGAGTCCTCCTTCGTGGCCTACCGCAAGGACCTCTTCGACAAAGCCGGACTGACCATGCCGGCCAATCCCACCTGGGACGACATCAAAGGGTTCGCGGCGAAGCTCGACGACAAGAAAAACGACTTCGCCGGCGTCTGCCTGCGTGGGCTGGCCGGATGGGGCGAGGTGATGGCGCCCCTGGACACCATGATCAACACTTACGGCGGCCAGTGGTTCGATCAGGATTGGAACGCCAAGCTCGATTCCCCGCAGGTGAAATCCGCAGTCAACGACTACGTTTCGCTGCTGAACGCCTACGGACAACCGGGCGCGGCGACCAGCGGTTACGGCGACTGCATCACCCGGTACAGCCAGGGCAAGGCCGCCATGTGGTACGACGCCACAGCCATGGTGTCCTCGGTGGAGGACCCGAAGTCCTCCAAAGTCGCCGGGCAGACCGCTTACGCCCCGGCTCCGGTCAAGAACACCGCTTCCGCTGGCTGGCTGTACAGCTGGTCGCTGGCAATCCCGAACACCTCGAAAAACAAAGACGCCGCCTGGGACTTCATCTCCTGGATGACGAACAAGGACTACATCAAACTGGTCGGCAACCGGATCGGCTGGGAACGGGTGCCGCCAGGCAGCCGTCTGTCCACCTACCAGATTCCGGAATATGCGAAAGTCGCCCAAGCCTATGCCGCACCCACACTCAATGCGATGAACAACGCCTCGCAGGAAAACTCCATGGTGCAGCAAGTGCCCTACCCCGGTCTCCAGTTCGTGGGGATTCCGGAATTCCAGGACCTGGGCACCCAGGTCGCGCAACAGATCTCCGCCGCGATCGCCGGCCAGAAGAGCGTCGAAGACGCCCTGGAACAGGCTCAGCAATATGCCCAAGTGGTCGGCGAGTCCTACCAAACAGGAGTTGGAAAATGACGACGGCGGTCAGGGACCGGTCCGCACGGCACGGCGCGGCCCGAGCAGGCAAACCGGACGAGTCCGGCTTCGAGTATTCCAAAGCCGAAGCCTGGCGGCGGCGGGCGCCCTTGCTGCCGGCTCTGGTGTTCACCATCGTGGTCACCCAGATCCCGTTCCTGCTGACCATTTGGTATTCGCTGCGCAACTGGAACCTGCTCCGCCCGGACAGCGATCAGTTCGTCTTCCTGAAGAACTACGCCGACATCTTTTTGAACTCGACCTTCCGCGGCGCCGCGTTCAACTCGATCCTGATCACCCTGGGCTGCGTCTTCGTCGCAATGATCCTGGGCATCTTCTTGGCGATCCTGCTGGACCGCAGCTTCCGCGGCCGTTCCGTCGTCCGGACCTTGCTGATCACCCCGTTCCTGATCATGCCGGCGGCCTCGGCCACACTGTGGAGCGTCTCGATGCTCAACCCGAGCTTCGGCCTGGTCAACTGGGTCACCTCCCTGGTCGGCATTCCGGCGGTTGACTGGACGTCGAAATACCCGGTGGTATCGATCCTGATCGCCCTGGTCTGGCAGTGGACGCCGTTCATGATGCTCCTGGTGCTCGCCGGCTTGCAGGCGCAGCCGAAAGACGTGCTCGAGGCCGCCCAGATCGACGGTGCCGGCTGGTGGAAGACGTTCGCCTTCGTGACCTTGCCGCAGTTGCGCCGCTACATCGAACTCGGTGTGCTGCTCGGCGCGATCTACGTGGTCAACACCTTCGACCAGATCTATCTGATGACCGCCGGGGGTCCGGGCACAGCCAGTGCCAATCTGCCTTTCTACATCTATCAGCGGGCCTTCCTCGGCTTCGACATCGGCCAGTCCGCAGCCATGGGCGTCGTGACCGTGATCGCCACAATCGTCATCGCAACCTTCGCCCTGCGACTGATCTTCCGCAGCTTCGAGACCAAGGACGCACTATGACCGCCATGCTCCGCACCGGCCAGTCGATCGACCGCGCGGACGGCGCCCGGGCCCGCCGGAAGAAAGTCGGCGCCTCGGCCTTGACCACGCTGACTTGGCTGATTGCCTTGATCTTCTTCGCGCCGGTGCTCTGGATGGTGCTGACCGCGTTCAAGCAGGAATCCGATGCCGCCTCCAGCCCGCCGAAGTTCGTCTTCGAACCCACCTTGGACCAATTCGGTGCGGTATTGAACGCCGGCGCCGGAAGCTACTTCCTGAACTCGTTGCTTGCCACCGGCGTCTCCACGGTGTTGGTGCTCCTGCTCGCGGTGCCGGCGGCTTACGCCTTGAGCATCCGCCCGGTGAAAAAGACCCAGGACGTACTGTTCTTCTTCATTTCCACCAAGATGTTGCCCGTGGTCGCGGTGATCATGCCGATCTACGTGATCGCCGGGCAGCTGAAAGTCTTGGACAGCGTCGGCACGCTGATCGTGCTCTACACCTCGATGAACCTGCCCATCGCGGTCTGGATGATGCGTTCGTTCTTCCAGGAAGTGCCGGCAGAAGTCCTCGAGGCCGCCCAGATGGACGGTGCCGGACTGCTCAAGACGATGCGGACCATCCTGGTTCCGATGGTTGCTCCAGGCTTGGCGGCAACCGCATTGATCTGTGTGATTTTCGCCTGGAACGAGTTCTTCTTCGCCCTCAACCTGACCGCGGCCAATGCCGCCACGGTACCGGTTTTCCTGGTCTCGCAGATGACCAGCGAAGGGTTGTTCCTGGCGAAGCTTTCGGCCGCCTCGGTACTCGCCTCGCTGCCCGTGGTGATCGCCGGCTGGCTGGCGCAGAAACAATTGGTCCGCGGGCTTTCCATGGGCGCGGTCAAATAACAAAGCGGGGCCAAGCCGTTCCAGCCCCGAAAATCCGCACAGCCAGCGCCCACGCGGAGCCGAGGCCCGGCTTAGCATTCTGCCGAATACTCGTTTCAGGACTCACCTAGAGCCATCCGCCGTCGACCCGCATGACGACGTCGGCGAAGTCACCCTGGAGCGTTGATGAATGTTTTCTCCCGCGGAATCGGCAATGCCTTCCGCAACCCGATCCGAAGTCTGGTCACGGTATTGATCCTGGCGATCGCCATCGGCCTGGCCTTGTCGATGCTGGTGGCTTACCAGGCCGTCGGCGACCGAATCGCCGAGCTCAAGTCCAGCGTGGGTACCGAGTTGACCGTCAATCCGGCCGGATCACGTGGCTTTGAAGGCGGCGGCGCATTGCTTCCCGATTCCGCCGTCGCCACCGCCGGCCAAGTCCCGGGCGTCGCCAAAGTCGTGCCATCGCTGGGCTTCCGGCTCAGCAACAGCAGCACCGGCACGCAGACCGACACCGGCAGCACTGCGGCTGCACCCGGATCCACCAGTCTGCAATCAGCAGTGACCCCGCCGACCAGAAGCAGCACTGCGACGCCGGCACCGGGACCGCCCAGCGGTCAGGAATCACCGCGCGGAGCCCGAATCGTCGCAATCACCGGCACCGGCATCAGTGAAAACGCCACCGCCGCCGGAGTTGCACTGAACATTGCCTCCGGGGGCGGACTCACCGATTTCACCGCGAACTCGGACGAAGCACTGCTCGGCAGCACCCTCGCGAGCGCGAACAACCTGGCGGTCGGCTCGACCTTCACCGCTTACGACCGCACCTTCACGGTTACCGGGATCTTCGACGCCGGCAACCAGTTCGGCAACAATGGGCTCTACATCGCTCTGCCCGCAGCACAGCAACTGTCCGGGCAGACCGGATTGATTTCCTCACTCACGGTCAACGCGGACAATGTGGACAACGTGACCGCGGTATCCGGTGCGGTGTCCACGGCCCTGGGCGGCAGCAGTGCCGTGGACGTGGTGACCGGCGAGCAGTCGGTCAGTACCGCAGTGAGTTCGTTGGGCAGCGTGCAGAGTATTTCGCTGATCGGCTTCATCTCCGCCCAGGTCACCGCTGGAGTCATCGTCCTTTTGATGATGGTTCTGGTCGTTCGGGAACGACGCAAGGAAATCGGCGTGCTCAAAGCGATCGGTTCCACCAACCGCCGCATTAGCTCGCAATTCGTGATCGAATCGCTCGCTCTGACTGTGGCCGGCGGCATCGTCGGAGTCGTCGCGGCGTTCTTGGCGAGCGGTGGGATCGCCGGCGCCTTGATCTCCGCCAACACCGCTACCGCTGCGGCACCGACAGGCGGAGCAGGCGCGGCTCCGGGCGGCGGTTTCGCCGGCGGCGGCGCACCTCCGGGCGGCGGCGGAATGCGTGGCGGAGTCCGCGGCTTCACCGAAGGCGCCGGGCAGCTGATCGGCACGATCAGCACCTCCATCGGCTGGCAGACGCTGACCATCGGCATTGTCGTGGTGTTGCTGATCGGCTGCCTGGGCGCACTCATTCCCGCCTGGCTGACCGCCCGGATCCGCCCGCTCGAAGTCCTGCGAGGAGAATAACCATGTTGTTGGAAATCAAAGACGTCACCAAGAAGTTCGCCTCCGGCGACCGTACCGTCAAACCGCTCAACGGCATCGATCTGGCTTTGGAAAGCGGAACTTTCGCCTCGATCGTGGGCAAAAGCGGCAGCGGGAAGAGCACCTTGCTCTCGCTCGTCGGAGCCCTCGACAAAGCCAGCAGCGGCCAAATCCTGCTCGACGGCGTCAATCTCGGCGAGCTCGGCGATGCCAAGTTGACCGCGCACCGGCGCACGGACATCGGCTTCATCTTTCAGCAGTACAACCTGATCGCCAACCTCAGCGCGATCAACAATGTGATGCTCCCGATGGAATTCGCCGGAGCCTCGGTGCCGGACCGGAGGAAGCGTGCCGTCGAACTCCTGGAAAGCGTGGAATTGACTGCGGACAAGCACCACCGCAAAGCCAACCGGCTTTCCGGCGGGGAACAGCAGCGGGTGGCGATCGCCC
>SXGS01056943.1_pt1 | contig 61589 bp, 60 predicted proteins | sample 3174681 | NCBI WGS metagenome assembly SXGS01 (sample SAMN11356861, study PRJNA531348) | freshwater metagenome | isolation source: freshwater sample F1-80 | place: China: Fuxian Lake, Yuxi | collected 2017-12-25
TACGCATCTTCGATGCTCCAGCGAAGCTCGCTCTCAGCACCGCAATCAAAACATGCCGCCGGCATGTTTTGCTGCGTTCGCTTAAGGGCCTCTCACCCGCTCGCGCTTTCAGCGCGACGCTTGCACTCCAGTGCGTGCACCACGCCATGGTCAAAAAAAAAGCCACCCGGTGGGTGGCTTCTTTTTTTGAAAAATGGCGGGGTGGACGGGACTCGAACCCGCGGCCTCCGCCGTGACAGGGCGGCGTTATAACCAACTTAACTACCACCCCGCTAGGCGACAGTTACATGTTCGCGAGAAATGTTTTTATATGGAAACTCCTCCGCCGATTCAACAACTATTTCGTCGAGATACGCAAATTTTTGTGCCCAAAAAAAGGGCTGGTAGCGGAGCCCTCGTCAGCGATACTAATGAGTACATAAAACAAGGAGTTAACATGCTTCGTTCGCTCGTGCTTTCGGCTGTGTTTGCATTGGTTGCTACTCCCCTCATCGCTTTTGCTAATCCGCAAAACGTTGAAGTGAAGATCGATGGAATGACTTGCGCGTCTTGCGCGAAGAAGGTGACCGAGAATCTGCAGAAGGTTCCGAACCTCGACAAGGCTTCCGTAAAGATCGATCTCGCGGCTAACACTGCGAAGGTGAAAGTCGCGAATGCCGACGCACAAACAATCGCGGCGATCCAAGATGCCGTGACGAAGGCAGGCTACAAAGTTACGGGCGCTCCCGTAGTGACGGAAGAGAAGAAGACTAACTAAGTCTCACTTCCTCCCGATTATACTTAGGCGTTAGCCTACGGCTGGCGCCTTCGTAAAGTTCACGAAAAGAAATACGTCCAGATTCCGGACACTTACGTTTTGCACCCATACAGATTCAGTTGCGAATCTAAGCTGTGTAAGTTATATGTAAGTCATGGACGTGAAACGTAAGCTCGAAATTCTCGCCGACGCTGCTAAGTACGATGCTTCCTGCGCAAGCTCTGGCTCACGCCGCAAACGTGACGCTCAAGGGATGGGCAACACCGAAGGCATGGGCATCTGCCATAGCTACACTCCTGACGGTCGCTGCGTTTCGCTCCTCAAGATTCTCTTCACCAACTTCTGCATTTACGACTGCCGGTTCTGCATCAACCGACTTTCGAGCGACACTCCCCGCGCAAAGTTCAGCGTGGAGGAAGTCGTGTGGCTCACGATGGAGTTCTACCGTCGGAACTACATCGAAGGCCTTTTCTTAAGCTCCGGAATCATCCAGAGCGTCGATTACACAATGGAACAAATCACCGAGGTCGCGCGTCGCCTTCGCGAAGAGCACCGCTTTGGGGGTTACATCCATTTGAAGGTCGTTCCCGGTGCTAGTGACGAAATGATCGAACGCGCAGGGCTTTATGCAGATCGCGTGAGTGCGAACATTGAGATGCCGACGCAATCGGATCTTGATCGGGTGGCGACGGCAAAGAAGATCACGACAGTTCTCGATTCGATGACCGACATCCGTGAAAAGCTCGACGAGAGCAAGGAGAGTCGGAAGTCGCTCGAGAAAGCAGCTCCATCAACCCCGCCCGCGGCGAAAACCATTTCGCCGTGGGTGGCGGCGCAGTCTGCCGGCAAAAAAGCGAAGATCTTCGCACCTGCTGGTCAAACCACGCAGATGATCGTGGGCGCGACTCCTACGCCTGACGCCGTTCTCTTGAACCGCTCGCAAAACCTCTACAAAGGTTACGGACTCCGCCGCGTTTATTACTCGGCTTACTCCCCGATTCCGAATGCTGATGCGTCAATGCCCGTGGAGCGACCCGCGCTCGTTCGCGAGAATCGCTTGTACCAAGCCGATTGGCTCATGCGTTTTTACGGGTTTCGTGCGGAAGAACTCACCGATGATTGCACATCGAATCTTTCGCTCGAGTTTGATCCGAAGACTTCGTGGGCGATTCGCAATCGCGCGTTCTTCCCTGTCGATGTGAACAAAGCTTCGCGCGAGGCTTTGCTGCGAATTCCTGGCATCGGCGTGCGAAACGTTGAGCGCATCTTGCAAGTGCGCCGCTTCCGCAAGCTCACTTTGAACGACCTTCGTAAGCTGCGCGTTTCGATTCCGAAGGCGCGGTTTTTCATCACCACGGCCGATCACAATCCGGATGCCTACCGGATTGACCGCGAGAATTTGACGTCAGTTCTAAAACCGCGTGAGCGCCAGCTCTCGCTTTTTGAAGATCGCGTGCTCGCTAAAACGGGCGAGCTTTGAGAAAGGGTCACGGAGCATGAGAGTATTTGAAATCCGCGATGGCTTTGACGAATTCCGTTCCGTAGCGAAGACATGCATTGAGCAAGGCTTTGCGCCTGAGCACGTGCGCTTTGTAGAACCCGGTGGCGAAGGTGATCTTTTCTCCCAGCTGACGATCCCAAGTGACGTCACGAACTGGGTGCGTGATCCCTCGTACACTTACGATGCGGGTGGTTTGCTCGAGAAAGCGAACGCAAAATTCTTTGTTCCTGCGAAGTTCATGGATATCGCGCGCGACGTGGCTCACCATAAATCTCCCGACAAGTGGACGCTGATCTATCGCCTGCTTTGGAGGATCACGCACGAAACGCGTCATCTTCTCGAGATTGCAACGGATGATGACGTCATCGCCGCTCATCATATGCAAAAAGCCGTGAGCCGCGAGATTCACAAAGTGCACGCGTTCGTTCGCTTCCAGAAAACGGAAGATCCCGAAGGACGTGAGCGTTATGTTGCGTGGATCAAGACTGAGCATCCGGTGCTCCCGCTCGCGGTGCCGCTCTTCGTGCGTCGATTTGGCGATAAGCCGTGGTCGATTCTTTCGCCGCAAATCTCAGCGCACTGGGATACGCATACGCTTTGCTACGGCGATGGCGTCGAACATCAGCCTCAGCGCGAAGAGTCGCTTGATGATCTGTGGAAGAGCTACTATCGCTCGATCTTTAATCCGGCTCGCTTGAAGGTAAAAGCAATGAAGTCCGAGATGCCGATGAGGTATTGGGGAGCTCTGCCCGAAACAGATCTAATCGAAGATCTTATTCGCGAAGTTCCTGAGCGGCTCACGCGCATGGCCGAGCGCCAGAACAAAGAGGCGGTGCCGCCGAAAACTCGCAGCATCGAGGAGTTAAAAGCCGCAGCTGGTGGTTGTCGTGCGTGCCCGTTGGGTGACCACGCAACACAAACTGTATTCGGTGAAGGCCCCCTAAACGCGAGCCTCATGATCATTGGTGAGCAACCTGGTGACGAAGAAGATCTTGCGGGGAAACCTTTTGTCGGTCCTGCAGGCAAAGTTTTCGATCGCGCGATGAAGACGGCCGGAGTTTCGCGCGCGGGAGTTTATCTGACAAACGCGGTTAAGCACTTTAAGTGGAAGCCAGGGCCCCCCGCAAAACCTCGTTTGCACCAAAAGCCTTCGGGCTCCGAGATGCACGCGTGTCGACCGTGGCTTGAACGAGAGATTGACCTTGTTCGGCCAACAGTCATCGTGTGCATGGGACAAACGGCGGCGACTTCACTCCTGGGACGGATGGTGAAGATCACAGATGAGATTGGCAAGGTCCATCGTGATACCCCTTGGGCGTCACACGTGTTGATCACCTACCATCCTTCGGCCATCCTTCGTGCGCCCTCGCCTGAGGAAGGTGCACGCATGCAGGCGGAGCTGGAACGTACGCTTGTTTTGGCCGGTCATTTGGCATCGTTTGAGTCTCGTCTGTCGGCTTCTGTCTGACAGAGATCATGACGGAGTAAAAACAAAAAGATAACCGTATCCGCTCTGGAGCTTCCAGGGCGGATCAGCTATGGTGCGCCCACAGTCAACCTTTGGTGGTGGAGTTTCGCCATGCGCGCTGCCCTTGTCATGATCGCAAGCTTTTTCGCGTTTTCACCGAATGGTCACTCCCTAATGCAACCTACGGAGCGACTCACTCAATTGAAGTGCGAAGCCGAAGACATGATCGGCTCGTGGAAACTGATCTTCGATCCCAAAACCGAAACGGTTCGTACGGTAACGAATTTCATCTTCATCACTAATTACGAGCTCATCGAATTCGATTCGGGAGCAAAGACCGATCAAGCAACCATCGTTTTAAAAGAAGTTCCGTCAGGCGCAACTTTCGCGATCGGACTCAACCAACGCGCTTATTCGGGCGACGACGATGTTCCCGGCGAGTTCGTTCTCCTCGAAGCTCCGGCCGGTGCGACGCCCGCCAATGCTTCGATCGCGAAGATCGAGTGCAACCTCAAGTTTGAGCCTGCACTCTGAGCTCACTTCACTCTCGCTAAAACTTTAAGTTCCACCGCAATCGGAGTTGGCAGGGCGCCGACTTCAACGGTCGTGCGGCAAGGTCCGATCGGAATGCCAGCCTCATCTTTTCGCGCGCCGAAGTATTCACCGTAAACGCGATTGAACGTTGAGAAATCGCGCTTCATATCCGTCAAATAGGCTTGAACGTCGATCACATCATCGAGCGTTGCTCCGGCGTCTTCAAGGATCACGCGAATGTTCTCGATCACGCTGCGGGTTTGCACCTCAACGTCGTAAGCCGTGACTGCGCCCTTATCGTTCAACGTCACGCCAGGGATTTCTTTGGTGCCCGGCTTGCGGGGGCCGCAGCCCGAGACAAACAGGAACTCACCTTCGCGTCTTGCGTGCGGGTAAGGGCCTACGGGTGGTGGAGCTTTCACACTCGCGATGCGTTCACCGTCGGAAGCACGAGCCGACTGAACCTTGCGAGAGGAAGCACGAGGACCAACACTCGTGGATTTCGGTGCGGTCGAAGATCGCGTCGTCGAAACGGACAACCGCTCAACGAGATCGGCTTCGTCGTTGACCCAATCCGGAATCGATTGGATTGCCTTCTGCGGATAGAGGCCTACGAGTGCGGCACCCGTGCCCCAGATCGGTTGGTAATCGAAGACGCGGCCTTCAAATGCATTCGTTTTTCCCGTTAGTCCATTCAACCACCAGACGCCTTTGAATCCCATATCGGCGTTGGCTTGGCGTGAGTACTCGCGCGCAATTTCCGAGACGTCTTCAAGGCGGCCTTCCGAGAAAAGATCCAGAACTTTTCGGTTCCACTCGTCATCTTTCAGAGATGAGAGTTTATCTTTCGCGGGATCAATGTCGGTTGTTTCAAAACGCGATGACAAGCCAGAAACGACGACGACGACTGTGCGTTTTCCGTGCTTTTCAATCGCACGCATGGCGGCTTGGCCGATGGAGAGTGTTTCTTGTTTCTCCGCGTACATATTGCAAGACGCCATCGCAGCCGGCAGGCGATTCATTGGATTCAATAGCTTTTGCGCAACGATCGAACCCGCGTCGATCGGGAATCCGCGGTAGTTCACTTCGCGAACGTAGTGACCGAGCTCTTTGACTTCCGCCATGTAGGCGCGCGCGAAGTCCGCATCCATTTTGAAATCGTAGTGAATGGAGCCGTATTCATGCCAGTTGTGATCAACGAGCGTCCACTGCGGGTTCGGGTCTGCTTGGAACAAGTAACCAAGAACCGAGAGCCACTGGGTCGAGAAGTACAAAACCATCTCGGCGTCTGATGCTTCGATTTCGCGGCGAACGACATCGAACGAATCGCGAAGTGACTTCCATCCTGGGGATTTCTCAGGAGCAAGCAACACATGCGGAAGACCCGGCACCACGTAACACGCCGTGATCAAGGAGTTTTCGGGAGTCGTGAGTTTGCGAATGGAGGTCATCGTGCAGCTCCCTTCAAGTTGTGATTGGTTTCGTGATCCCACTCGACAACAGCGTTGCCTGTTCCGATTACCGTTCCGTAGCCGTGTACTTCGGCAGGATACGAAGGCATGCCAAGGGCCGAGAGCATCCACGTGAGCGCACCTGCTTTAACTTCGGCTGAAGCCATGTCCATGAACTCAGGGAGGATGTCGATAAGCTCTTGGGAGCGTCCCTCGCGCATCATCTTGATCACTTCCATATCCCAAAGATACTGGCCGTGGTGATAGATGTGCTCAAAGCTCATGTCTTCCGGAATCTCGGGTTCAGTCGTGAAGTGACGGTGCGAGAGTGAGTTCGATGCCAAGAGCACCGCTCGTTTTCCTGAGCGCTCAACCGCACGGCGTGTGGCTTCGCCAAGTTTTTTCATTTCTTCTTGGCCGACTTCGTTTGAGAAGTAGTAGGGCGAGTTGTTCGACGAAATGCTGACCATCGGAACGTCGAATGCAGGGTTACTCAAATACATGGAAGTGATCGCGCCGTAGTCGATACGGAAGTCAGGGTTCTTCATGACTTTGGTGAGAAGGCCTGCTTTTTTTCCTTCTTCCGCGATGAGGAGCGAGAGATCAACATCGACTTTCACGTCGTATTGGAAGCGGAAAAGATGCGGGAAGATCGGATCCACCGACAAACCTTTAAAGTGCGGGAGCCCAAGTACGTGATGGCCCACGTACGTCATCCAGTGAGGCGAATGCACGATGAAAACATCGGGTTTCTTCGGCAGAATGCTGTTACGTAAACGCTCGTAGCCCCAGCGTAGGTTATCCCAGCCGCCTTCGGAACGAGGCTCGTTCTGCGGAGGATTTTCCGCATACACGAGATGCGGCGGATGTGGGGCCAAGACTCCGGCGATGATGCGACCTTGGTTTGCCATGGTGATCGACTCCTTAAAACCTTATCCGTGCTTGATGCAGATCGTTTTTGCTTCGGTGAAAAATTCGAAACTTTCTTCTTGGCCTTCTCGTCCGAGACCACTCGCCTTGACTCCACCGAAGGGAAGACGAAGATCCCGCATGAGCCAAGTGTTGACCCAAACGGTGCCGGCGTGAAGTTCTTCTGCGACCGTATGCGCTCGCTGAAGCGACTTCGTCCACACGGTTGCGGAGAGTCCGTAAGTCACGCCATTGGCCATCTCGATCGCTTCTTCATCGGTATCAAACGGCGTGATCGAAACGACGGGGCCAAAGATTTCTTCTTGTTGGATCCGCGAGACATGTTTAACGCCAGCGAAGACTGTCGGCTCAAGGAAGTATCCGTTTGCGAGCTCAGCCGATAACTTCGGGAGATTTCCACCTGCGAGAATTTGGATGCCTTCATCACGCGCATGCTTCAAGAAGCTTTCGACTTTTTCGAGATGGTCTTTGGAGACGAGCGGCCCAAGGAAAGTGTCTTTTTCGCGCGGATCGCCTACTTTCAACGCTTTTGCCTGCGCCACGAACTTTTCGACGAACTCGTTGTAGATGCCTCGCTGAACATAGAGGCGCGAGCCGCAGAGACAAATCTCACCTTGGTTGAGGAAGCTTGAGCGAATCGACATGCGTACAGCTTCTTCGAGATCCGCATCATCGAAAATGATGTTCGGGTTTTTTCCGCCGAGCTCAAGCGAAAGCTTTTTGAACATCGGAGCTGCCGCCGTTGCGATCGCGCGGCCTGTGGTCGTGCCGCCCGTGAAGCTGATGAGCGGAACATCGGGATGCGTGACTAACGCTTGCCCCGCTCGCGGACCGGTGCCGAAGATCATGTTTACGACACCATTCGGAAGCTCGGCCTCTTGGAAGATTTCGCAAAGAAGATACGCCGTATGCGACGTGAATTCCGAAGGCTTCGCTACGGCCGTGTTACCGAAGGCGATCGCGGGCGCAATCTTCCACGTGAGAAGGTAAAGCGGAAGGTTCCACGGTGAGATCAGCCCCGCGACACCCAGAGGCTTGCGCGAAGTGTAGTTGAACGCGGTTTGATCCATTCGAGTCGCGCGGTCGTGGCTATGAAGAATCGTCCCCGCAAAAAACCGAAAGTTGTGCGACGCCCGCGAGATATCCATTTGTGAGGCAAGCCACACGGGTTTGCCTTGATCGGCGGACTCGGCTTCAGCGAGTTTCACCTTACGCTCATCGATGAGATCAGCGATGCGGTAGAGAAATTTTGCGCGTTCTTCCGCTTTCGTGCGCGACCAATCGGTGAACGCTGTCTTCGCACTATCAACCGCGAGCGCCACATCACGCTCATCGGAATCGCTCACGAGAAGATGTGGCTTTCCCGTCGCGGGATTAAAGCTCTCTAAGTACTTCTCGCTTTGCGGAGGAACAAACTCACCGTTGATGAAATTCCAAAGTTTATTCATTCTCAGCTCCGTGATCGTGATCACAATGATCACCATTCGCGTGACGATCTTCGTGAGAGACGTAGCGTTCAAAATCGAAGTCCCAGCGGTCTTCGTCGGGATCCCACGGATCAAAGGGCACGATGCTCTTCATGCGCTCGCGAAGCTCAGGGGGAATCACTTCATCGACGATGAACGCTTTTTGCCGATCAAGACGATAAGGATTGCGCAGGTTGAATCCGAGCACACCCAAAACGTAGCGAGCGACGTACCACATCGCTTGGCTGTCCCAGCCGTGCGCGATTTTGATCACGACGCCAAGGCCTTCGGGGAAATTCGGATGAACAATCGAAAGTCCGAGAAGCCCGTCAGCGCCTTCTTTAGCGATCACTTTTCCACCGCACGATTTTAGAATCGTCGAATCGAGGCGATTGAAACCTCCGACCATGTCGGGACGCTCCACCATAGCTTGCCAGATCCAGTCTTCATCGCGAGTGACGGCGAGATGCGCGTAGAGTTTTGCAAGTTCAGTCACCGTCATCGAAATCGTTGGAAGTCCGCATCCATCTTTGGCCGTGACCTTAGGTTGCCAATCTTCGCCGAGGGCTTTTCTTACTAGCTCTAAGTACGCTTGATGAAACGGATGATGCGGCCACGTGTAGCCCACCCGCGACCAGCCGCGAATTTGGCAGCCGCGCAAGATCGCCGCGTGCTTACCCGCACACGGGTGATACCAACGGCGCGCACGGCGCATCTGTCGTCCGAACTGCATGAGCGGGAGCGAAAATGGAGTCTGCATCAAGCCCATCTCAGATGGCTTCAAAATCGCTTTAACGGCTGCAATGTGATCAGGCTCAGCGTTATGGCTCGCAACCGAGACCGCTTTGCTCTCGAGTGAGAGAATTGGGTCGAGTTCTTTAGCGAACACTTTGATCTGAAGCGGCTTCATCATCGAGCGGCCGTAGCAGAGAACGTTTCCGCCGTAAGCGTAGATAACGTCTTTACCTGACACCCATGAGATCGCGCCGTGAATGGTGATTTCAGATACTCCGTTACGTCGATAATCGACGAGCGGTACCCAAGTGCCGCCGCGAAGCGGATCGGAAGCCGCGGCTTCTGAGCGACGAAGGGCTTCGAGTTTTTCTTGTTCTTCGCTTGAGGAGCTGGTGAGTGTCTTTGACATTACATCCTCCGAAATCAACTAGTCGGCGCGTGCGGCGCAACCTTCTCCATGAACCAACGCATGCTGTTTTTGACCGAGTCGTTGTCGTGGTTGTTGAAATCAAACCACAGCATCAAACGGTCTTCGGGGTGAAAGCGCGTACGCAGTTGCTCCTGAATATCTTCAGCCGAACCCACGAGCGCGTTATCCACCGCTTGCTCGATCTTTGACGGATCAAGTGTTCCTTCAACCGCTCGCCAGTAGTTTGAGAGTGCCTTCTCGGCCGCGGCTTTCGACCGCTCACGACGCATTTGCAGAGAAACACCAGGCGTTTCATCCATGAAGACCAAAACTGTTCGCGGCATGCGCGCGCGAGTCCAGGGGCCGCCTTCAGGATTGAAGTCTTTTAGCATGCGTTGGTGAGTTTCGTCGATCACCGCACCAGGTGTGATCGAAAGGTTGAAAACACCAACGGGCATGAACTTGTTTGCATGTTTTTGCGAAGCTGCATCGTGCGCACCGATCGTGAGCCGTAAGAGATCCAGCGGAGCTTCAAAAGGGATCACGCCTACATCATCGAACGTCCAGAATGGTTTGAATTCGATCGCATCGGGCGCGGCCGTCGAGCCAGACTCTTTCTTCCACGCGGACACGACTTTCTCCCAATCCTCATCCGAGCGGAAGTGCGCACGCGAAAGTGTTTTGGGAGTCACGTCTTTTGAGGCGAAGACATCTCCGCGCAGGAAGCGAAGAAAGATTTCGGTCGCTTCCATAAACACTTGGCCGCGAAGAGCGGGCCACGCGGCTTTTTCCACTTCGTTTCGGGGACGAATGCCGTAAGGAATGTTTGAGAACGGAAATCTTCCGCTCGCAAAACCGATTTCGAGCAAACGGTTTTCTTTTTCTTCGAGACCATGAAGCGAGAGGAACATGCGGATCGCTTCGGCGTGCGCCATCGGTCCGCCGTTACAGAGGATGTTGCGGATTGCGCTACCGATGTGGATCGATTTCGTCTTCGCAAAAACCTTGTGAGCCACTTGCAAGATATCGGTGTTGAGACCGATCTCGCCTTTGAAATGCGGAATGACCGCACCTGGGTTGCGCTTTTGAATTTGGCAGGACAAGTGCGTTTCGGCTACCCAACCCGTCCCCACCCCAAGTGAATCCGCGAGGAGAATTTGATCGAAGAAGTTTTGGAACATGACTTTCTCTGAAGGCATGTAACCATCAACTTCGGTCTGACAGATGGAGAAGAACACGTCGAACTTCATAGATCCGTTCTCCGGTGAAAGTTTAGAGAGCCCCGATACGACCGCCGTCGACCGGAAGAGAGACGCCACTGATGAAGCCGGCAAGTGGCCCAGCGAGAAACGCAACAGCAGCCGCTACTTCTTCGGGCTCAGCAAATCGGCGAGCGGGCGTTGAGGCGCGCCACTCGTCGGCTACTTGCTCTTCGGTTTTTCCAAGACGTTGCGCCGAAGCCGAGAGAAGTGAACTGAGGCGTTCGGTTTTTGTGTAGCCAGGCAAAACGTTATTCACCGTAATTCCGAAGGGACCGAGCTCAAGCGACAGTGTTTTTGCCCAAGAAGCGACGGCGGCACGAACGGTGTTCGAAACGCCAAGCCCCGGAATCGGCACGCGAACGGATGTCGAGATGATGTTGATGATCCGTCCGTGTTTGCGCTCCTTCATTCCAGGCGTGAGAAGCTGCGCCAAGATCTGATTCGTGATCAGGTGTTGCGTAAAGGCAGCCGAGAACTCTTCAGGCTTCGCATCGACGATCGGTCCACCTTTGGGACCTGCACTATTGTTGACGAGAATTTCGATGGGCTGTTTGCGTTTGGAAACTTCTTGCTCGACGCGCGCTTTGATTTTTGCGTGATCGTTCACATCACACGCGATCAGCGAGTGACCGTTGCCCGAGAGCTTAGAAGCAACGTGCTCGAGCTTTGACTCATTTCGTGCGAGCACGATCACTTCGGCGCCGAGTTCCGCGAGCACACGAGCTGAGGCTTCGCCAATTCCTTGCGAGGCGCCGCACACGAGGGCGAGTTTTCCCTTTAGTGTCGGATCAAAAAGTTTAGTTCCGCTCATGACTTCTCCCCTCCCCATCGAAGCACGATCGAATTTGGTCGACTCAATCAAGCTCGCTTTTCGGCTCCGTTGTGTTCAATCTCTCGCATTTGCTCCCGACGAAGGAGCCATCGGATGACCGGCGCACTCATGAGTGATGTCACAAGCGCCATGACAACGAGCGCGACGAAAAGCTTTTCCGAAATCAATCCAGCCTGAAATGCGGCGAGGCCCAACACAATTTCCATGGCGCCGCGTGCGTTCATGGCGAATCCAACTGACCACGCTTTTGCTGGCTCAAGCCCGGCAATGCGAGCCATGATTCCACAGCCCAAAACTTTTCCAAGGCACGCCACGGCTAAAACGACCGCGATGAGGGGTCCGTCGAATCCGCGGATGAAATCAACACGAAGGCCGATCATGGCGAAGAAAAGTGGCGCGAAGAACGAAAGACTCATCTCCTCGAGCGGCTTTCGTGCTGCTTCATCAGCGTGATCGGAATCCGCGATCGCGACACCCGCGATGAAAGCACCGAAGAGGCCGTGCACGCCGATCCACTCGGTCATCGCGGCCGCGATGAAAGCGCAGACGATCGAAAGCGTTACGAAAGTAGATGGCCAGGGCGTATGCGTTCTCAGCCAACCGAACATTCGGTGAATCAGCGGTCGGAATCCCACGAGCATGGCGGCCGAGAAAAGAAGCGTTAGCCCGATCATTGCGGCAAGATCGCTCCACCTTAACTCTGAGCCAAGGGTCGCGAGCCCGAGGACGCACGCGAAGATTAGCCAGCCGGCAAGATCATCGAGGATCGCCGCCGCCATAGTCACGACGCCGATTTCGGAACGGAGAAGCCCTAGATCCATGAGAACTTTGGCGATGACTGGCAAAGCCGAGATCGCTAAGGCGGTTGCGAAAAAGAGTTCAAGAACAAGCGGCTTGCCCGCGGCCACCGGCCCCGCTAGGGAACCTGCAAAAAAACCATGACCGTAGTGCGCGCTGGTGAACCCGATTGCGAATGGAAGTATCACGCCGCCGGCACTGACCCAGATCGCCGCCCGGGCGTGTTGGCGAAGGCGGGATAGATGCGTCTCCGTTCCTGCCGTGAGAAGAAAAATCAGAACACCGATTCCCTGAAGAACCGAAAAGAACGCGCCGCCTGCGCCGGTTTTTGGGAAGATCTTGGCAGCGAGTTCGGGAAAAATTCCTCCGAAGACCGTGGGACCTAAAAGAATACCCGCACCAAGCTCCCCGATGACCGCCGCGTGACCGAGGCGGCGGGCCAATTCACCAAGAGCTTTGGAAACCAAAAGCAGGACCGCAAGTCCCAAAAAAACGGCAGCAAGTTCGGTTGCGGCAAGGTTCAAAACAGCTCCCTAGGATTGGTGTGCGCCCACCATAGGAGCCTGGAGTTTCGATGTCAAAAACTTGAAGCAAACGCTCTATATAGCTTTGCGAGATCGGAGAGCAAAACCACGAGAGCCCGGTCCTCCGCGGATTGCAAACTCCTGAACCCAACCTTAGAGTAAAGCTCCACTCTTTGGAGGTCCCAATGCATCCATGGCATGACGTAGATATCGGCGAGTTGGCTCCTGAACTTGTACCCGTCATCATCGAGGTGCCCCGCGGCTCGAAGGTCAAATACGAGCTCGATAAGGCCTCGGGTCTCATGAAAGTCGACCGTGTTCTTTTCAGTAGCGTTCATTATCCCGCGAACTACGGGTTTATTCCCCAAACTTACTGCGAAGATCATGATCCGCTCGACATCCTTGTTCTTGGGCAGGAGTCGGTGGCGCCCCTGACGATTATGCTAGCCCGACCCATCGGTGTGATGAAAATGCTCGATCAGGGAGAGGCAGACGACAAAATCATCGCCGTCCACGCCAATGACCCGGAAGTTTCAACTTACCGCTCCATCAATGAGCTTCCTCCGCACCGCCTCAAAGAGGTTCAACGCTTCTTCGAGGACTACAAAGTCCTCGAAAACAAAGCTGTTCGCGTGGAGAAATTCTTGGATTGGGAGGAGGCGCACAAAGTCATCAACGACTCGCTCGCTCTCTACCAGAAGGAACTCTATAACCTTCTAAAAACCCGGCGCGGCTGAGGCCACACAAAGGTGCCTGGCACCTTTGTGTGGCGGGAAGCGTTGACGTTCGCGCGCCAAGCTGGTTTTCTTAACGACTTGTTACACCAGGAGAGTTCTCACGATGGCTGACGCACCCAATTCGCCGCAAGGCACGGCTACGCCCCCCAAAACTGAAACGAAACCGAAAGGCCGCGTCATTTACAAGATGCGCGTGGCGGAGATCCGCGACTACACACCGCGGATCCGCGAGCTTTTTTTGAAGTGCGAGGAACCGACTTCGTTTCAGTTCCGCGCGGGTCAGTTCGTAATGCTCCATGTGCCGGCGGAACCGAAGCCACTGCTTCGCGCCTACTCGATCGCGACGAGCGAACAGCAGACGGATGGTTACCGACTCATTTTCAACTATGTCGATAACGGCGCGGCATCGAAGTTCGTTTGGGATCTAAAAGGCGGAGAGCTTCTCGATTTCACGGGTCCCTTCGGTCGTCTTTTCTTCCAAGAGCCTCCGACCGAGCAGATTATTTTCCTGAACACCGGTTCGGGAGTCAGTCAGCATTTTTGCTATCTGGAGTCGAACATCCGCAAGTTTCCGGACCTTCGTTATCGACTTCTTTTCGGTGTTCGCACCGAACAAGACATCTACTACCGCGAAGAGCTCGAGCGCCTGAAGAAAGATCTCAAAGACTTCGAATACGAGTTCGTCCTTTCTCGCCCATCTGCTGACTGGAAAGGCAAAAAAGGTTACGTGCAGAATTTCATCTCCGATTACGGATACCTGCAAAAGCCTACGACATTCTATCTCTGCGGTAACGGCGGAATGATCAAAGACGTCAAACACAAGCTGGAAGCCGAAGGCTTCGATAAGACCAAAATCTTTGCCGAGGCGTTCGACTAGTCCTGATCCAATTCTGGATAAGGAAGCAAGAGCAAGGAGCAAAGCCGCCTTGTACGAGATTGGAGTTTCTCCGATTTTGTTTATTGAGGTGGCTGCTTGCGATCGATCTTTATTCTCGCTCTACTATTTTTCCTTCTTTCAACTTCCGGTTGCGTTTCGCGCGTCACGCACGCGGAAGAGCTCATTGAAACCGGGTCTTTTGACGAAGCCATCAGCGTTCTGGAAAATGTGCTGCGAGATGAACCCGAAGACGCACGTGCGATCAAGAGCCTACGGCGCGCTCGTGAGCAGTGGATCAGTCGGCGGCTTCTCGAAGTTCGCTCGCTTCGTTTCGGCGGTAATCCGACCGGTGCGCTCGAACTCCTCAACGAAATCATTCTGAAAGAATCGCGCTGGCAAGTTTATCCGGCGGGTGCCGTCGCCTTCACGCAAGGTGAGGAATTCGAAGAAGCTTCGAAGCTCATTTCCCGCCACGTCCAACACGCACTTAAAGACCAAAAGCCGCTCAAAGCTCTTCACTCGTTACAACGATACCGCCAAATTCTCGAAGCGAGCGGGAGTCCGAGTTACGAGAAGATGCGCGCCTCCACTCGGACCCTCGGATCTAAGACATGCGCTGAATCGATCAAGAAACTAAACGCGACGGATCTTTTCTACGCGCGTTTCCTCAATCGATATTGCGGGGCTTTCGGAGGAGGAGGACCCGACCTTGATCGCTATTTGGCCGCTGAGGGAAGCGTTCTTTATTCAAACGTTGGGCTCTCGAGCGATTTTTCCGGAAAATCTCGCGGTCTCTATGAGGCTCTGGAGAGGACCTTGAATACCGCTCTTCGAGAAACGCCTTGGTATTCCGATCGATCGCGAAGGACGTTAGATCTCACCGGCGAAGGTCATTTTGCTTCTGCCCTCAATCAGTTCAGCGAAATCCGTCGGCACTACTACGACGTAAAAGTGCCCTACACCGTCACTCGAACAGTGAGGAAACATCGACCGACTCCCCTCCCCGCGCAAGGTTCAGCTCATGCGGTTGCGGACGCCATTCACGCCGCTTCAAGTGTACTAACGATCGCGGCGATGCTTGCGGGAGGCAACGTTAGCGCACCTGCCCCTACCTACAACGCGCCAACAGATGAAACGGAGACCATAACCGAAACACACTATCGGACCGAGACACATTCCTTTGACTACGAAGTTCGCAACTTTGTTCAGAAGGCGCAAATTTCAATTCTTCTGGCAGGAGAACTAGGCGAAGCGCCTTTCTCCATCGAGTTCACGAATGAACACCAGCATACGACCTTCGAGCATAACAATGCGCTTCCAGAAAAAAATCTCTGGCCGCACTTACCTCAGTTCGCCGATGAGAATGTGTGGATCAACGATGATGCAAACCTCGTCAGTCAAAAATTGAAATCGACGTTGAGGAAAAAATGGGAATCCTTTCACTGCGTGAACTCGGCGCTTGCGCGAGCGGTACCCGAGGCTCTCCACCGATGCGATCTGCTTTACCAAGGCACGCAGATTGAAAGACCCGCACACGTCGAGAATTGGTTTCAAACACAATTCGGATTAAGCGCCAGCGAGACCGAAGCCGCCATTCAAAGCCATCCGCTCGCGCTGTAATCTCATCGGGATGCAATCTCAAAAGACGTAGCTAAGAATCGTTCCGTAATTTTGATCCGTCGGCTGCACTTGTTCGGGCGGACGCGTATCAAGAGTTAAATTGTAAGTCAGAGCTACGTTTAAGCGTTGGTTCACCCAGAAGCGCGCAAGTGTCGTATTGAGAATGCGCGCATCTTCGATGCTTGTAATGGCCGGCTGATAGTAAGTGATGGTGCTGAGCTCGACCTCTTTCGTGACGAGATAGTTCAGCGAGAGATAAACGTTTCCGCGCCAGATATCTTGCGTGCCGGCGTCCGAGGTACCCGGTAGAAACTCGAGCGTCTCACGCGACCAGAAAGCACCGACTCCGGTATGAACGGAAAAAGTTTCTTCTTGAAACCAATTTTGGCGCACCCCACTTCCGAGAAGCGAACGAGTCGACAGTCTCAAAAAACGGTTCTCTTCAAGCTGGCCGAACGTTTCGTAGGAGAGCTTTGAACTTGCGGGCCAATTTGCGCGAACATGGCCGAGCGAACGGTTCACGTCGTGCTTGCCATTACTTGTTCCAAACTCGCGCTCGAAGAGCCCTATGATTTCGGTGTCACGAACAAGCCATAGAGCCTGGCCTTGAGCCAAGAGCTTCATCGTGTCGGTGTTGCCTTCTTTTCGATCGAAGGAGAGTCCGACGCTCCCGACGGATTCGTCTTTGCGCAACTTCAGTCGTAAGCTTTCGACGTTGAGGATTGCGTGAGCCTCAGAGGAAAATCCAACTGCGGAACCGAGTTCGAACGCGAGAGCTAATAAAAGCACTCGCAAAATCACGTTCTTAACCATCTTTTTGCGCCTTCTGCTTTTGGGTCGTTTCCCAGAGTCCTTCTGGAAGAAACGATCTTTTAGTCGCAGCGAGGTGGCGAACGCAATTAAAGCTCTGGTAACAAATGACCAGGCAACTTTCAGAAGTACTTCATTTTAATTTCAGCTTTCGTTCCCTCTTCGCTCACGCTGAGCTTGGCGTCAGCGAAACTAGGCGGCCCGAAAATGACTTTTCCATTTCGCGAGAAACCAAAACCTTCTTTGGGCATCCCGACGAAATTATACGACATTTTACCGTCTGAATTTTCATCGTGATGAAGCGCAATCGCGTAGTCACCCGCAGGTAAATCTTTAAAAGAAACCCGCATCTCCGTTTGATTGATCTCGATTTCTTGTTTCGCAACTGCTTTGGCAGGGTCGCTTGGAAAAGCTTTAGCATCAGCAAAGACACTGACGACGAGCTTTCCGCGAGGAGCTCGTAAACCCTGAATATCGAGCGTCAACGGAGACTTTTGCCCAACCGGAACGGACGTTTCGATGGATGTTTCCGCTTTTGCAGAAATGGCTAACAAAGAAGCAAACGCGCCTATGAGATATTTTAAATTCATACTGTGAAGGCTAACAGCCCTGAGCCGCAAATGCATCCGGTCTAAGGTTTCACATGCGCGACAAATTGACACACAACCGCGGTTCTTGCCCGACTTCAGATGGCGTGATTACCTAGCGTCGATTTACGGCTCAACTTGGGCAATGGTGCAAGAAGGAGGCTCAATGAATTCGGATGCAGGTGCGATCGTGGTTGCATTTGGTTTTTTGGGCGCCATGGTTTTAGCATTTTATTGGGCCCGACTTCTTTTGAAGCCAGGAGCCGCTTCGAGTGAATGGGTTCGACTCTGTACCGTCCCACTCGACGGAACCTTGGAAGCACTTACTCTCTCCCTCAGACGTCGAAAAATCGAATTTGATTTATCGCGGATCGAACCTGCTGCCACCGACGGCCACGCATGCGAGTTGGAAGAGAGAGTTAACGTTCACGTCATGAAAGCGGATCAAGCGGCAGCGATGGCCATGCTTGAACGTGTCTACCCGAGTCTCGGCCATGATCTTGAGCCTAGCCAAGAGAGCGCGGATACCGTCGGGTCGTCGTCAGCGGCGACCCTCACCGCTACGGGTGACTATCCTTCGAAGCCTTAATGGCCAAACATTGAAAGCTCTTGGGTTTTCCATCGGGATCGTAGACTGTCCAGCCGACGGCGCGAACTCCGCTTGCATTGCAGCGAACATCTCCCATTTCACCGCTCTTCACTGCCTTGTTGAAGGCGTCAGTGACGAGTCGATGATCTTCGGGTTGCAAACGCTCAAAGAGCTTTGGCATTTGCGAGCTCAGCTCACTTTTCCCATCGAGTTCGAAGTGCCACGAATCAATTCCTAATAGATTCTCGATTCGACCGAGCCGCTCCTGGAGCGCGTGAAAACGAGCATTCGAGCGACGCTCCTTTTCGACAAGTTCTTGATGTTCTCTTTGCAGACTTGCCGTTCGGCGAAGTTTTTGCTCTTCCACGACGGATGAATAGTTTCTGAAAAACTTCGCCAGAGCCGGCTCTTGCTCGAGAAGTTCGCCTAGGTTCATTTGCACACGAACGTCGGCTTCGATGGAGAGTTCAGGATGCGCCTCTGCCCAAGTTAGACAAGTTTGATTGTAGGCGATGAAAGCGATCAGAAAGTCGTAGTTTTCCGTGGTTAAAATTGAGCGCAATTTTCTGTGCGCCAGTTCCGAATTTTGGTTGGTAAAAATCGCAACGCAGCTTGAAAGGATTCCTTCCTCAAGGAGGGACCCTGCCTCTGGCCAACCATCGAGTTTCTGCCGATCTAAATAACGGATGTTTTCTTCGAGTGCACCCAGTTTAGGAAGATCTTGCTCGAGCAGCTCAAGTACTTCGGGAGCTTTCAAGCCAAGTGGAACAAGCGAACAGCTATGGCAAATCAAGCAATAAGGGACTGAACAATATCGCGCGAGCAGAGCTGCGAGTTTTTCTTTGAACAGGGCTGGCCACGGGTTTTCGATGTAGGCCGACAGTGTCTGCTGCCAAAGATTTTCAAGCACTCGTGGAGTTTCGAGCGCCGGCTCGAAGAACGGCGGAAAAAATCCGAACCTTTCTTCGATCTCCGATTTAATTGTCTGCGCGCTTTTTGGTACTCGGTTACCCATCACAACTCTCCGGTAATCCACACGACCCTAAACTAGTCTCATAACTCTGTCATTCGAGCTTTCTCGATGGGAACGCGAGTAGGCAATTTCAATGTCAAAACCTCATCACAAATCTTTCATAGAACGGGTAAAGCAATTAACTTTTCCTCTGAAGTATTGAAGAGCGCGCAAAGATAAATCCACGAGTCTCGCGGAACTTCGTAAGATTTCGCGTTGTCGACGAACCCTGACAAAACAACAAATCCGATTTGGTAAGTTGATCGGGCCTGATCACGCAAGATCACGCGTCGACAGGCAGATGTACGGCTAAAGACGATCGGAGGTGTAACACCCAATAGTCTTTTGCTCTTAGCCCACCGGCAAAATCGATCAAGTGATAACTCACTTCAAACGGATCGATCATTAGTTGGCGCTGCAGGTAGTGCCTCGGTTGCCAACATTAACGAAAGGATATTTGCCTTGCGTGAGATGTGGAAACGTCAAGTACGTGAGCTGCTGAAAGACCGTTTTCAGGATGAAAAATCGCGGCGTGCAAACTACTCCCTCCGCGACTTAGCGGCAGAAGTTGGCTTAAGTTCCGGCGCGCTTTCCGAGATCATGAGCGGCAAACGCAAACTCTCGCCGAAAATTGCGAAGCGTGTTGTGGGTGCATTGAGCCTTGGCGATGGGATCAAAGATGATCTCCTCGAGAGGATCAACAAGACCCACACGAACAGTCGAGATCAGCTTTCAAGTGATGCCTACGAGCTGATCGCGAACTGGATTTACTTTGCAACGCTCTCGATCCTTGAGTCCGAGGATGAACCTATGACGACCTCAGCGATCGCGAGGCGGCTCGATGTCCCAGAGATCGAGGCAACTTCAGCTCTCGACCTTCTGCAGAGTTACGCACTCGTCGTACAAAATGCGGGCGGAGCCTACTCCGCGCGTTTTAAGGGGACGATCAAAGAGTCTCAGTCGGTTTCTGACGGCTTAGAAAACATTGGTGTCGTGACTAGTTTGACCTTCCGTGCGGACGATGAACGCTTAGCGAAAGCTCAAGAGAACATCAAGCGCATCCGAGAATTGCTCTACGACGGAGCAGGAGGAAACGGAACGAACCACCCGGTCTACCGGATGAACATCCAACTTCTTCCGGTCGATGAGTGGAAAAAAAGGCGCGCGACTTAAAACGCGTTAGGCCGTTTTCTTGCGCTCGCGACGATTCACGGCGCGAATCAATCCGACGCGCTTACGTTCTTGAATCGCTAGATCATCGGGACCAGATTGACTCTTGAGTGAGTTGATCTGGTCCTCTTTTTTGGAAATGACAATGGCGCGTTCGATCCGAACAGCTAGCTCACCCATATCAAATGGCTTCTCGATAAAATCAGAAACTCCCAATCGAAGGGCGTCGATGGCCGTATCGCGGTCGGCGCCACCTGTCATGATGATGGCGAGAGTTTCGACACCTTCCGTGCGTGCGGCCTGAATCAGATCTAATCCGGAGAGTCCCGGCATGTTCACATCAGTGACGATGAAATTCGGCCGCTCGGCCAGTAGGATTTCTTTCGCCTTTAGCCCATCAGTTGCGGTTACGACCTTAGCGAAGTACTTTTTCATCGCTGCCGCGATAAGTTCTACAAGTTCGGCTTCGTCATCAACGATCAAAATTGTGTCGTGTCTCATGGTGGCCGCCTTCGCCTTCTTTGTCGTAAAGGATCTAACTTCTTCATCGGAGGTTCTTGATTAGACCTTAGCTTGGCATTCGCCTGAACGATCAGGGGCGGCCCTGGGGATGAAAATTCACCACGACTCTCCCTTTCTCTCACAATGGCTCATCAAGAAGCGCCAAAATCAAACGTTTCAAAAGCGTTCGCTTGAAATAAACGTCTTCAGTTTGGTTAAGCGAACGACTGTTCTTCGCCCAAGTGAACGCGTTTGGATCGGCGAACGATGAACGAGATCTCATCGCCTTTTCTCACCGTCTTCGGCAGAGCCCCGTGGCGGGCTTTGATGAAAACCCCGTGAAAGTCATAATCAGCAGCCGGAATCAAAACGAGCTCTCCGAAGTGGCTGCTCAAGGTTAGATCGCGATCCGCTTTGATGACGAAGAAAAATCTTTCGTCATCCACGTGCGGATCTGTAAGAAGTTGGTAGACTTCCTCCGGGATCTCAAGGCTTTGGTTTAAAGTGCTTGGACGTCCGCTTGGCCTACGAAGTTCGATTCGATAATTCGGAGCGCTCATTTGGCAACCTCCCCAACGTATACATCTTGATGGTCTAGTTTACTCCTCCTCTTCAAAACTCTCCTCATCGCCGCCAGCGGAACCCCTTCAACTCGCCAAAACCTTATCCGAAACCCTACCATCACCAAAAATCGTTAAATCATCCGACCAAACACCATATTTGTCGCGACTTCGGGATTACTTCTGGCTCAACTTCCCGACGAGACCCTAAAATCAAATCAACGGTCGGAGAAACACGTGCGGATCCTCGATACGAGCTGGATGACACAAGACGAATGGGCTGACTTGGGTATAGGAATTGCCCGAGCGCTCCCCGTTGAGCGTCTACTCGAGCTCGCCGTTGAAACCGGTGCGCAGCACATCCTCCAAGAGGACGGTTTAGAATTCGATGCTGAACTCGAAACAGCTAAGATTATGTCGGAGTCACCGCTTCTCTATCTGCGCGACCCCGTAGGAACTATTTTTGGTCCCTCACGACGTGATCTGAAACTGCTCGAGCTCACCTTTGAAGCTAGCGAGAAGAAGCATCGCTTGCTTGATGCCGTCTCCGAACTTGTCTCGCAACTCCCAAAGTCCCGCGCCATTCTTTTGCAAGCTCTTTCCATCACGGATGAGCTCTACACGAACGCGGCGAAAAACGCTTGGGATGCCGATCAAACACCCTTTAGTGATTCCCCTCGCAACGAAGGAAAAATTGAGTTCTTCGCCGTGGCGGACGATAGACGCTTGGTTCTAGGATGCCGAGATAATTTTGGCAAACTTCAGGTTCGCCCCCTTTTGGAGCGTCTTCACTTCTGCGCGGTCAATGGCATCGCACGATCGATTCGTAACGACACATTCGGTGCAGGTATCGGTGCATTTACGACGCTCGAATCTAGTTTGAGCTACTATGCAGGTGTTGAACCAGGAGCCAACACTGTCGTATGCGCGGCTCTTCCTCTTGGTGCGAACCGGCGCACCTTCGACCAAATGCCCAAAAACATTCACCTTATCTACTGATGACGTCGCAATGATCGACTCGTTAGATTCGATTGTTCGGGGATTATCCGGAAACCTTCATTTCAGGATGCTCCGAGACTTCACGATCATTGTGAAATGGACCGGCCACTCTCACTTCTTATCGTCGATGATGATCCAGTCATCTCAACTTTGGTCAGCCAAAGCTTGATCAAAGCTGGCTATCAAGTGGAACGTGCTGATTCGGCGGCGAGCGCTCTTCAGCGTCTCAGCAATCCGAGCCAACCGGGTTTTGCCATGGTGATCTCCGACGTCAACATGCCTGGTGATAGCGGGATTAAGCTTCTTCAAGATACGAGAGCACTCGGTCTCGAAGTTCCATTTTTCTTTATGAGTGGCGACGCTATTTTCTCCGAGCACGAGCAAATCCGCGCCGGCGCTTTGGGCTTCATGCACAAGCCTTTTAGCCCGGAACGTCTCGTACTTAAAATCATTCTGACGATCAACTCCCTCATCGCCGCATGAATGGTGTTTCAAAACGAGACCCTTGGCGGAAATTCGCCAGGAATCCGGTTTCGAGGCGTATTCTAATGATATGATTTCCTCTATGGAGGACCTATGAACCAGATGCATATTTTGATGGTGATCTGCGCCTTGTTGATGGTGTCGACCTATCAAAACTGCTCCACGGCTTCGCCCGATGTCACCAAGGCAACGAACGATCCATTTGATACCGGCGGGGTGAAGCAACCGCTCGCCATTTACCCGAGCCTCAATCAAGTGCCAGCTGGTCAAACTCTCGTCTTAACCCCGGTTGGTGGAGTTGAACCTTACCAAGTGACCGTTCTTTCAGGCGATGCGGACGTTTACGTCAACGGGACTTCGGGATCTTGGATTCTCGAGGCCGGAAACACTTTAGGTAGCGTCTCGATCGGCGTGAGTGATGCTGATGGTCAGTCGGCAACAGCATCCGTTTCGATCGTCGCCGACGATGGAACAAACCCGGGCGGAAATCCGCCGCCTGTCGCCTGCGCCTCAGGAACTCACACCAGCAACCTATCTTGCATGGCCGCTAACAGTTGTTCGGTAACTCTAGACTTCGCATCGAAAGTACCTGCAGGCTGTAAGGTTACTAACTTCAAGCTGAAAGTAACTCATTTCGGCTCGAGGGACGACGATCCGCTTCCACCGCGATGTATGTCTCCTGTGGAGCTCACATTCGCGGATAGTGGGAATCAACAGTCAGGACAGACCGGCAATAAAGTGGCTCTTCTTAGGGTCAACGCAGACTTTCAGAACTACAAAGCGATCATGACGTCGTTCGCATCGGGCTGGGGTGGGAACAATCCAGCTTGCATAAGCACCATCAGCTACGAACTCACCCTCTCTTCAAACTGAGTCACATCTTCTAAAGCATTCAGCATTTGCATGGTGGCTTGATCGTGAAAACATCAAGCCAAAAGCCTCGCGCTCGTCGTAGCTAGAGCCGATCAGTGTAGTATGGCAAAGCTCGCAATCCTCATTGTTGATGATGACGAATCCGTTAGGTCCTCGCTCCGATTCTTGCTCGAGCCTACCTACGAAGTCATTGAGGCCATCGATGGTCTGAGCGCCGTCAATGCCCTCACGGAATGGAACGTCCATCTGATCCTATCGGATTACAATATGCCTTTTGCTGACGGCGCGGACTTGATGCAAACGATGACGGAGTTAAACGTGCAAGTTCCCGTAGTCTGGTTGAGCGGCGCTGAAGAAAAAGAACTAAAGGCCAAAGCCTGGCGTTTAGGAGTTTTCGAGTGTCTTCAAAAACCCTTCTCGCCAGCCCATCTTCTTGAGACTGTTCAAAAGGCGATTTCAGCTCGAGCGATTCCCGAGAAAATGAAGCGGCTTCGCGATCAGATCGCGCGCTGAAAGTCTTCGTCGGGTTTTGATTGAACCGCAAGCGAAGCACCACGGCGGAACTTCAACGTGAACGTCGTTCCGTGCTGAATGTGCGTTACAGCTTTTTGATGTCGGCTCGTTACCGCGATAGTGCCGCCAACTGCTTCGACGCACATTCGTACGATCGGCAATCCAAATCCGGTGCCGACCTCACCGAGCGTTCCGAGGGTTGTTGTTTTCTCCGTCCAAGAGAAAAGCCTCGAGAGCTTCTCTGGAGGAATTCCGGTACCGCTATCCTCAATTTCAATGGTTACCATCGCGTCGTCGACTTGAGTAATGCGGACCAGCACCTTCGATCCAGGGGTCGAAAACTTGATTGCGTTGTGAATGAGATTCTGAAAAATCTGCGATTCCGCAACCGTCGGATCAACCAGAATGGTCACGCCCTCCCCCGCTGATGTCGGAACATAGCTGATTTCAACATTCTTAGAGTGAAGGGTTTCTGTGAGATTCGCCCGCACGCGCTCGATGATCGTGGCAACGGCGGTCGGCTCCACGCTGATTTCATCTTTGCGTACGAAGACGTTGGCGAGCTTTCTAAAATTGCGGAGCATGCGTTCTAGCTTCTTAAGCGACGAATCGATTCGCTCGACGCTCTTCTTTTCCATCGAACCTGTTTCAAGAGCTCGTTGCGAGTGAATCATCGCGACCAACAGAGGTGAGCTGAAATCATGCGACAGAACTTGGAAAAGTCCATTCACTTGCTCCTGCGAAGCTTGCAGCTGGGCGAGTGCCGCTTCTCGCCGCGCAACGGCTGAGAATGTATTCCCGACGATGCCCGCAAATGGAACGAGCATGAAAATCGCTTCGACGATCTTCTCGTGAGTTGAACCAAGTTGGTCCATTCGCGGCCCGAAAGAATAGTCGGTCAGAATCAGAGCGGCGTAACAGAGCACAGAGACCGCGAGACAAATCGCAATTTGCCAACGTTCGCGCGTTCGAAAGTAAACGAACGGGAAGATTCCTCCTAAGAGGAGCGATGCGTGGGCGAGGTAGTCTTTGCCAAGATAAAACGCACAACCCAACACCAAAAGTGAACCGATAGAGACCGTACTGATACGAGCCAAGTTGAAGAAGCCGAAATAATTCAGACCAACTGAAGAGACGAAGAAAAGTCCGGCCGAGACCATGAGAAGTCCTGCGATGTAGCTTGCGCCTAGAATATAAAAGGAAAGCGCTAAGACTAAGTCGAAAACAAAGAATACGAGTCCGTTAGTATTGGTCTGGATTAAGTAACTCTCAAGATCGCGATCGGTTAAGCGACGTGCGCCGATTCGCGTGAGTTTGTGAAGATCATGTTTCCAACGAGTTAAGGCGTTCATGTTCCGAAATCTCGCGATTCGAATACGAAAGGAAAATTCTCTCGCTCAATGTTCAATATCGGAATGAGTCCCTAGGAGCTGTAATGGAGTCGAGTGGTTAATCAAAACTTTTTTCTTGAGCACGCCACGTACAAGTGAGCGAATTTAATCGCGACTTCTTTCATCGCGCGGTTAAGAGACGAGATGACAAAATCGTCATCACCGAAATTTTCTCGCGAATGCTACGTTTGCCTCGAACCACACACGAACACTGCCTCAAGAGGAAAATGCAAATGGATAAAAGCGCCTTGCTTCATGAATACAATCGCTCGCTCCACCCGTCTCGAGTAGCCTTCGCACGCTCGGAGGGCCTTCAGACTTTCGTCGGGATGACGGAGCCGCGCCGTCTTCACGCTTTCATGCTCTTTTGGACGGCATACAGCGTTTCGATGACCAAGCAGGTTGAGAATTGGATCCGCAGCGCAGGCGAAAGCTGTGGACAAAAAGGCTGGCGCAATATCGAGCAACATCTCAAGCGCCACGCCCAGCACGAAAAAGACCACGATCAAATGCTTGTTGAAGATCTCGACGTCCTCGTCGGTCTCTGGAACAAAAATTATCAAGGCAACGTCTCGGCGCAAGAACTTCTTTCGATGAAGATTCCGCCCGGAACGGAAGAGTACATCCGCCTCCATGAGGATGTGATCAAAGGACAAACACCCTTCTGTCAGATTGCAATCGAGTTTGAGATTGAACGCCTCTCGGTGTTCTCAGGTCCGCAGATGATTGAAAACGTCGTCAATACTCTCGGCCGCGATTTTGAGAAAGGATTGAGCTTCCTCACGCACCACGTGGTGCTTGATCAAGGGCATACCCAGTTCAATTCAAAGCTCATCGAAAACTGCCTCGGCGATGATTCAACACGACTTCAACCCCTCATTGAGACGGGAAAGAAAGCCCTAGCGATCTACGGGCAATTCTTAAGCGATTGCGCGGAACGAAGCGCGGTTCTCGCTTGAGTTTTGCTGGCTGAACTAAAGCTCATCTAAGGAATAATGAATGTCCAACTCGAACGCATCGTCTCTGGCGAACCAAGTCTGCATCAGCGATCTTCAGTGGTATTGCTTCAAAGGGAATGAAGTTCCTGGCTCACTTTTACAGTCAGTATGCTTGTTCCGGAGCAAAGTGCTCTTCGATTCTGGTTTTCGAAAGGATTTCGATGAGCAAGGTCGCCTCTTTGGCGATGTTGCTTACGCCGATTTTGAATCGCATCATGTCGTCGCCACGGTCGGCGATCGTCTGATCGGAACGGTTCGCGTGACTCCCCCGAGCGGCGAAAACGTCGCTCGGAGCGTTCTTGGACCGCTTCTCTATGGCAACATGATCTCGAAAATCGACGGCAGATGGGACCGAATTCTCGAAATCAATCGACTGATGATTGATCCTGAATTCCGCGAACTGAAACTGGGGCGAACGTTGATGTATGCCGCTATGGCCTTGATTGAAACTTACTTTGAACGAAGCGAGTACGAGATCATCGGCAGTGCGGGAAATTGCACCAGACAAGCCGACTTCTTTTTGAAGCATACTGATTATGAGCGAATCGCCGAAATGCCGGACCACCCGGCTCCAGCATTTAACGATACGATTTCATTTTTACGGTACAAACAAGCTCCCTATATCAAGGGAGCTGACGAGATTCAGAAATTCCAACAGGTCTTTGCTTCGCGAGCGCCGGTCCCGTTTCGGAAATTCGCTGTTTCGGAGATGTGGCCCTCAGACGTTTCGGCCGAGTCGAGCGCGAAACCTAGCGGATCTTCCCAAGCCGCCAGCTAATCGTCCTCGCTCTTTTCTTATTTGATTGTTCTTTTATTCATTCTGGAGCCGTCGGCAATCCCTTCGGCTCTACCACTTCCTGCCGGCGGTTCGGTTCTTATCAATCACCGCCCAAGAAATCATAATGAATGCAAAAAGTCGTATCAGGTAGAGCCAGCTTTTTTCGATGTTGATGAGGCTCGACTGCGGACCATGGACACCAACGAAAAGAAGAATCAACCGTTCGCCCGCGAGCAAAAAACACGCAATGCAAAAATAGAGAAAGAAACGGTCTCGCGACGCTCGCCAAAACTTCAGAAAGAAAAGTCCTGAAGCTGCGAACGTCGCCATGAACACGCCGGAGAAAAAAGCTGCGTAGTTCATGTCATCTCCCAAATTAGCCCGAATAAAAGCAAGGAGCCAGCGACTGCGCCCGTCAAGCTTCGCCAAAGACCGCCGTTAAATTCAACTTCGGGAAGGATGATGACGTCGACGAATAAAATAACGTTGTTCATCGCTAGAATCCCGAAACAGAGGCTACCCCAAAGTAACAAATGTGATGGCGAACGGCGGTAGGCCCGAAAGAGCAGACCAGCGCACATGATGCTCATGAAAGCACAAAGAGCGTACACGATCTCAGCCATTGTCATCTTCTCCGGTGGGCTTATTGGAACGAGAGATATTGAAGGCATCAGCGAACTGACGCGCGCGCTTGAGCGGCGAAAAAATCAAAGACTGAAGTTTCTGGCGCTTGATTGAGTAGGTATCCGCAACATCTTTAAGCAGTTCGTCAGATGATGGTGACGAAGGAGCGTACTGATAATGAAGCGGGGTATTGCCAACTTCCTTCAAGATTCCGAGAGTGACGAGGTTTCTAAGTCGGCTGTTGATTGAGGTTTCGCTTGAGCGGAACTCTCGGCTGAGTTCCTCGGCTGTCCAGCCGCGCTCCGCGTGCAATCGCAAAAAAAGAAGAACCTCGATCTGTTCGACCGAGTCGATATGATCAAAGACGAACTGTCGAACTCTTTCGGAGATATCACCGTCCGAAGATCGATGCGGCACTACGCAGCTGCTCCTGTTGCCATTGCTCTCGAGCAAAATCCTTAGATGTACACTCGCGTTATGAATGCTGAAGATGAAACCATCAAAACATTCTTTTTAAACCGACCCGCGAGAGTGGGCAAGGATGAATCAAAATATGTGCGAATCAAAATCTCTGTTTAGACGGAGGCTTCTGTTTCATCAATCGCCCGAGAGCTTTTTGAATTTGCCCCATTGATCGAGCAGGCGCGCATCAGAAGCGTGAAAGCTGGCAACGACCCAGCGGTTCTGGAGTCTCACCCAGACCTTCGTAATGCGGGAAGAACCTTTAAATGGCACGCCGCCAAATTCTGCGTCGACGAGAATTGTGCCCGTCACAATAGCGGTGTCACCGTAGAAACGAATTTCGCGTGATTCGAATTCGATGCTCTTGATCTTTCGTTGGCCAGCTCGCACGGAACCAAGGAATTCTTCGACTTTGAGAACTTCGCCCCCGTGCATGATAAAAACAAAGTCGGGCGCGAGCAGCTGAACGTAGCTATTCGCATTCTCTGTAGCAGCTGCTTGCATCCAGAGAGATTCCATCAACTCAATTTCGGCTCGTCTCGGATCAGGACTAAGCACTCAAGTGTCTCCAGCTGAGATAAGAGCTTTGCACAGCCTTCATTATTCTCACCGGATCTTAGCTCCAAATCCTAGCAGAAACGCTCTCCGTACCGGAGTTAGGCATTTTATCAGAAGATTTCAGATGAGCTTTGTGCGGACTCAGGGAGTGGGCCTTCGGAGTTTATAAGGTTCTCCGGCGGCGCCGGGCCAACTAGCAGTTTTTTGTTTAGTAGAGATCAGTTTGATTCAAACCTCTTCCCAAACACTTTCACCGTCGCGACGCTTTTCCGTCAGCACTTGGACGTCGTCGTCATTTTCGATATCGCCCGTAGCGAAGCGCGCAACGGCCCGACAATATTCAATCCACATTTCCTTCTGAGCAAGACGAACAACAGGAACTTTGTCGTAGAGGAAGTCAACGATATGGTCCGCGCTACGCGCGAACGACTCGATCAAAAACCTCACTCCTCGTTGATGCTTCTCGAAAGAAAATTTGATTCGACCCGCCTCGAGATGACCATTTAACGTGACTAAGGTAAATGAAAGTGGTGTGACTTCCGACACTCTCACCGGACCGTTCCATGGACCCGTAATGTGGACCATGAACTCGTCGCCTACTTTCATCTCTGTCTCTGAGCCTTTAGTCTTTTCGAACGTAGCGAGAATCTGAGGAGAGAATGCGTTGATGTCTTTTTTCAACGCTTCCGTCAACACTTCAGGAGAATCGATCACGTGATCCAGATCGATGAAATAACGGCGATGGTAAAGGGGGCCTTCACCATCCGTCGACTTCTGAACTTCAGCCTTACCATCTTTTTCGGCCGGGCGTTTCAGCTGCTTTTCATTGTCTTTTTGGATGTCCATCATCGTCTCCAATCAATAAACCACTTCAAAGAATGGTCTCAAAGCTCACTGAGCGATTAGCCCGAGCTTTCGGCGATGATGGTAAAACTGCCCGCATGAAAAAAGAAGGCGGCGAAGGAACTTCGCCGCTCATGTGAGTGATTCTACGCAAGTTCTACTAAGAAACTTTTAGCCTCACCCCTAGGCATCGAGGTGAGCGGGAGATTCTTCAAAAGCATCATCAGATGGATCATCAGATTTTGTCGCTTTTTTCTTAGGAGACTTTGGAGCTTTTACGGCTTTCGTTTGATTGACCGGCGTCGAAAAAAGTCCAGAAGCAAGAAGAGCGGCGGCACGTTCTTCCGCTAGCTTTTTGAGTTTTGCCCGAGGAATTCCGAGCGCGTCGGCCCCGACAATCACCTGATCAAACGCCGAGCGAGCTCGTTCGAAATCTTCTTTTGCCGATTCGAGCGCGAGCTTTGCGGCATCAACAGCTGCGCGAGAGCGCTCCATTTCCATGATGGCAAAATCAGCTTCTTGAATAAGTTGAACAACGTCTGACACTAGGGGGCCTCCGCGAATAATGAGTTTCATCAAGGTTGAGTCGTCCGTAAGCGAATCTACTTACATATAACTTACACTTTGCCGAAATGAAAACAGTCTTGTCAACCAGGGCGCAAAACTCCGAACCGAAACTGGCCTCAGCTCTGCTTCTACCCTCTTCTGCCTATCGGACTGAGCCCCTCATTTGTATTTTTCATCCGTCATGATTCATCAACTTTCCTCGGAGCAAAGATGCGTTTGCCCTCATTGAATCTCAAAATTTCTAGCGTTCTCCAAACGCTCGTTCCCCTCACCGTCTTTGCCAGTGGCTTCCACACGGCCCATGCGAGCGAGTTTCAGCGTCCGCCTCAATTCGTTCTTTTTGCTTTCGACGGCTCAAAGTCTCTACCGATGTGGGAAGAAACGCGTGAGTTCGCACGTGATATGGAAAAATCCGGCAAACCGCTTCGGTTCACTTACTTCATCAACGCGAGTTATTACTTAGCGGATACGAATAAAAAGACCTACGATGCTCCCCAAAACGGAAAGGGCAAATCGGCGATCGGTTTCGGCGGAACGACAAGCGACATCCTCGCTCGCTACAATCAAACAAATCTTGCTTATAGCGAAGGCCACGAAATCGCGAATCATGCTACAGGCCACTACGATGGGAGCAAATGGTCAGCGGAGGATTGGTTTAGCGAGTTCTCACAGTTCTACACGCTGATTTTCAATATCTTCGCGATCAACAAAGTGTCTCCGACCAAATCCTTTCCGTCGGGCTGGGCGTTTTCGCAAAACGAAGTGATCGGGTTCCGCGCGCCTCAGCTTGGTCACAATAAGGCGATGTTCACAACCCTTCCTACTTTCGACATCAAGTACGACACTTCAAAAACTGCGGCTCCCAATTATTGGCCTGAGAAAAATACTCAAGGCGTATGGAACTTTCCACTCGGTGAAATTCTCGTGGCGGGAACGAAGAAAAAGACGCTCTCCATGGACTACAACTTCTATTTTATGCAGAGCAAAGGCCAGCCTGACCCGGCTCGCGCGGCAGCTTACGAAGAGCAAATGTATCAATCATATGTAAATTACTTTCAAAACAACTATAACGGTAACCGCGCACCGGTTAACATCGGCCACCACTTTTCTAAGTGGAATAATGGCGCTTACTGGCGCGCGATGAAGCGGATGGCGCAAGCCGTTTGCGGCTTACCCGAAGTTCGCTGCGTCACTTACCGTGAATTCATGAACTACATGGAAACCGTCACGGCTCCGACCCTTGCGGCGCTAAAGAAGGGTCAATTCAAAAAATCACCTGCGATTCAACTCGTATCGGCTGAGGAAGAATCTCGCCTTCTCATCCAGACCGCCAGCTTACCGGAAACTTCGATTGAATCGTACTTGATCGCCGATCCGCCCGAAGCCCATGCCGACGAGGATTTACACCAGATGCCTTCGAAAGAAGTTCCTGGAGGCCTGCCTCACAAGTACGGTCCCGGTGAAGAATTCGAGATTTAAGCTGCGTTTTTTGATCCAGCATTGATCCGGTCGCACAGGCTTTGGTACAAGTTCTCATGCTCCGTCGGATCAGTGCGTTCGCCATAGCTTTGACTCTCCTCCTACCGCTCGGCACCTCCGCCAGCCGAGCACGCGTGCCCTCAGCAAAAACGGAAGCTAAAGCCACGAACCCGGAGGATAAAGCCTGGCTGAAGTATGCGCTTCGGCTTACCGGTGAGTCCGACTACGTTCGCACGGCCTCTCTCCGCGAACTTAAAAAACTCAAATCTCTAAAATCCGATCTTCGTGAAGGCTTACAGGGAGACCATCGCGCGCTCGCACTCGATGCGATCGTGGCGTTGCAATTGAAGGAGATGCTTCCTGAGTTAGTGCAAGCCTCGGCAAGTGATCGTGATGGTTTCGTTCATTTAGCACTTTATACGTTGAGCGATGCCGAATCGCGCCCGAAGCTCACGACGCTCTTCATCGACCGTTTAAAAGCTACCGGAGAAAAAAAGATGCCCGCCGGTGCAAAGCTCGCGGCTCTTGATATGCTGGCGCTTTGGCAGGCTCCTCTTTCCGTCCAAGACTTAATCTGGCTCTTGCGTGATGACTCGCATGAAGTACGTTTGGCTGCGCTCAGCTTTGCGCGCTCGTTCCTCATGAAAGGCAAACAGCGAGACTACCAGTGGATCGTTGAGCGCGCTCTTCAAAGTAACCCCTATCAGCTGAGAGTCCGTGCGCTCTATGTTGCATCGGAGCTCCCCGAAAATCTTCGCGGTTCTCTTGAGTCGCGGCTACGCGAAATGCAGAACGATTCGCGCCCCGAAGTTCGGGAGACGTACGCTAAACTTTTCGGAGGCCCGAAGTGAAAGCAGCCTGGGCACTCTTGATTTTCATCATCATCACTACTACGGCCATCACGGCTCGACTGCTCTCGCGAGAGACAAAGCCTGGTCCAGCGCCGGCTGAGAGTTCCGAATCCGCCACATCTACGGCAGCCGACAGCTTAGAAACTCCGCCGTTAGATTTGCGGATTGCTTTCGGTTACAAAGATGCACGCCCCGCGCGATTTGTGGGCGATCGGAACGAACGTCTTGTTCTCATCGAAAGATTCACAGCTGAGTGCGGCGCGAACGATCAGGCTTGCGGGTTTTCCCGTGACCCCGAAGATGGTGACTTACTGGAAAAGACCGTGCTTCGCGCCGATGGTCGTTACCAGACAATTTACCTTCGTCTCACCGAGAGTTCCGTTGGACCCGATGACGTCGCCAATCGCCAAGATCCGTTTCAGAAATGGCAGAGCGAAGCGTCGGAGATGAATTTCTTAACGGGATTAGAAGATGCTGACTTCGTTCTCTATATCGGTCATTCACGTGATGGCGGAGGTCCCGCTTTCACGCCGCCGAAGATCCTGAAGAACTCGCACGTTGACTACAATCATTACATCCGAGTCAGAGAAGGAGCGCGAAAAATGATCGCGGTCCTCGAAAAAACGAAAAGCCCGCCAAAAGTGGTCGGGCTTCTCTCGTGCTATTCTGAACGGCATTTCGTGAAGGCGCTGAATCGTGCGGCTCCCCGCACAAAGCTCATCACCAACGATCACCTGCTTTACTATGCCGAAGCACTCGTGGAAGCAGAATCTGCCGTCGGTGACTTCATCCAAGCCCAGCTAGCGAGTCATTAGACATCCGCAACGCGGGTTCAGGGACGAAGAAAAAAGAACTCAAACCAACGAGCGGCCGAGTTCTTTTTGTTATTAGCGCGAACGACCCGAAGATGCGACGCCCAGGTTAACCGGCTGTTCAGCAGCAACGTCAGTTGTCGTTGCATCCGAAGTCGTAGCAGCAACGGCGGGAGCAGCAGCTGCGCGCGTGTCCCAGTCTGTCAATTGAGCAGCGTTACGAACGTCGCCAGAAGCGCAACCAGTTGCGAGGGCCGCAACGCCAGTTGCAACGATCAAAGCCGCAGAAATTTGGAACAAACGAGAGTTCTTGTTCATGGACATGTCCTCATTCTCTTAGGGTACGTATCAAGTACACATTTGGTGGTTTGCGGTAGGTGGTACCGCACGTGGAAAATTAACACAACAGAGCCGCAGTTCAGAAGTGTCTTTCTGTCCTAGATTTGCGGAATTTTAATGACATAATCTCTCACTGCCCAAAGAGGCTCCGCGTCGAAGCTCGATCAGTCGTTGCAGCTCGCAAATTCCCCCGATACGGGCTGGTTATTCTTCCATACGACGTACTGCATCCGCTTTAGGAGTCCACTTACCGTCTCGACCTCGGGATAAATCTCGACTCGCACCTCACCCCGTCCATGCGCGCACTTCACAAAACGAGTACTTGGACGATCCATGACGAAACAAGGTCCCAGCTGAGGGAGGTTTGAACCGTTCACCGTCACAGCCGAAGAATAGCCCGATCCCGAAGGGTTTACGACGACCTCAAGCTTTTCGCCCCCGATCGTTTCAGTACACGTCCAAGCGAACGCTTGCGAACTCAGGGTGCTCACTACGACTGCTGCAGCCAAGAGGCCTAATTTCGAAAAAGTCTCTGCTTTCATTTTCGATCCTTTCTCATTCTCAAATCTCAACTCTCAACACGGGCGCATGGAATCATGATCCGTCCGACTGTGTAAACTTGCTCCGTTGGATGTGGCGGAATCGATAAGCCTGAGCGCGGGCTTGTGAGTGCACGGGTAAACTTCAACGATTCAGTCCACCCGCCCAATTCCTAACTTGTTTTGAACAGAATCTCTGACCTAAGCTTTTTACGAAAGAGAAGGATCTCTTCAAACGGAGGATTTATGGCGGAAACGATTTCGCGCCGGAGCTTTCTCCTCGGGACTACCGGTGTGGCCCTGGGAGCTTATGCCTTAACATTTCCTACTTGGGCATTTGCATTAAGTGAGACCGCTCTCCCGATTGTCCAAGGCGCAACCGATGAGTCTTCGGCCACCTTCATCATCCTCCACCGATCGGCCGTTCCGCTAATTTTTGAGGTCGTCGGAGCGGATGGCCAAAAAACAACGCCCTACTTACTCGAGACATGGTCGCTTCCACAAAGCGTCTGGTCGACTTCGGAAATTCGCGCACAGGGCCTTCGCCCAAACGTCGATTACCGTCTTCGCATTCACTCTCAAGACGGCGCCCTGCTTGATGAACGCACCTTCCGTACGCTCGATCTCTCTCGAAAACAAAGCCGCTTTGCTGTCGTTAGCTGCATGTCAGATGCGTACCGCTCGGAGGCAACTTCGATGTGGAACCTCCTCGCCAAGCAGAATTGCGACTTCGTCTTGTTTGTCGGTGATACGTGCTACGCCGATAAGAATCATTCCGGAACCGACGAGGCTTCCTTTGCCCGCCGCTACGCGGAGACACGACTCCTACTCTCCTGGTTTAAGCAACCACGCCTGACGCCTTCTTTCGCTACTTGGGATGATCACGACTTCGGAAAAAACAATGCCGACCGCACCTTCCGCTTTGGCGGATTCACCCGTGAACTGTTCAATCGATTCTGGGGAAAGAACGAGATTTCGATTCGTCGAAATGGTTTTGGTGTCGGGACAGAAATTGAACTCTTTGGTCAAAGATTCTTCATGCTCGATGACCGGAGCTTCCGGGATCCCTCCGGCACTCGAAACGGCCGCCACTTAGGGAGCGAACAAACCGCATGGCTCTTAGACCGCGTGGGTGTGAGCGATCGACCCGCTTGGCTCATGAACGGAAGCCAATTTTTTGGCGGATACCTTGGAAAAGAATCTTTCGAAGCGGACCACGCCGGCGATTTCAAAGATGTCTTACAAAATCTCTCGAAACTTCCGGCGCCAGTTGCGTTCGTTTCGGGTGATGTTCATTTCTCCGAAATCATGCGCATTGAGCAAAGTCTACTAGGCTACGAAACGTTTGAATTTACTTCGAGCAGTATCCACAGCTCGAACACGTTCGCCGGTTTCCCGGGCTCACGCAATCCGCGACGTATTCACTTCGAGCGCGAGCACAATTTTTTACTCTTTGATGTCGACACGACTTCAGGTTGGAAAGTTGCGAGTCGCTGCATGACGAAAGGTGGCGACGTCGCGTTCACGCAAGATATGTCGATCATGCGGGGCTGATCCCGTCGATCAACCCCACGCAAAATTGATTTCGAATCCCCGTTTGAGTTCGGGGATTTTTTTATTCTGCTGAAACTCGCCAAACAATGCCGGTCACGTCATCCGTGACCAGGATGGAGCCATCTTGCAGCTCCAAAATTCCAACGGGTCGGCCATTCACTTCACGCGTGGCGGGATCTTTGATGAAACCGGTTAAGAAATCTTCAGGAGGCCCGCTCGGTCGGCCGTTCGCAAAAGGAACAAAGACGACTTTGTAACCTGCTAACTGCGAGCGATTCCAAGAACCGCGCTGTCCGATGAAAGCACCACCCCGGTACTTCTGCGGGAATTTTTCGCCTTTATAGATCTCGAGACCGAGCGAAGCCGTGTGCGAACCGAGCGCCACATCTGGAATGATCGCGTCTTCAACGAGGTCAGGTCTTTCTCCTGCGCGACGTGGATCTTCATTGTTGCCGTAATAGGAATAAGGCCAACCGTAAAATCCGTTCTCGCGCACGCTTGTGAGATAGTCAGGGACAAGTTCGTCTCCGAGTTCATCGCGCTCGTTGACCGCCGTGTAGAGCGTGTTGCCCGACCACTCCATGCCTACGGGGTTACGTAGCCCGCTCGCGAAAATTCGTTCGCCACTTCCATCCGGATTTATTTCGAGGATATTCGCACGACGACGCTCTTCCTCGATGCCATGCTCCGCAACGTTCGACGCTGAACCGATCGAAATATAAATCTTCGACCCATCAGGTTTGGCAATAAGGTTCCGTGTCCAATGGTTGTTATATCCTCCTGCCGGAAGATCCAAAATCTTCTCGCCGGATCCCGCGAGAGTCAGATCTCCAGTTTTGTACGGAAATTTAAGAAGGCTATCCGTATTTGCGACGTAGAACTGATCGCCTAACAGCAGCATGCCGAAATTTTGTTTTAACCCGCTGACAAAAGTTTGGCGCGTTTCAAAGACACCATCGCGATTTGAATCGCGCAGGACCGTTATGCGATTCGCACTTTTCCCTGGGCGATCACAAGCTTGGCGCCCCTCGGTAAGTTGGCGTTTTTGATCTTCCGTTAAGTCAGCCGGTGGAGGTTTTGGCTCCGTGTTCGCCTCGGCTACGAGAATATCCCCATTTGGTAATTGATAGAGCCAACGGGGATGATCAAACCCTTCAGCAAAGCGCGTGACCTTGAATCCAGCCGGAGCTTGCGGCGTGGTTCCTTGCGGCCAATCGGTCACCTTACAGAAGCCGTAAACTTTTTCCCCGACGATCGGTTGAGGAAGATCGTTCGTGGGAACCGCGGGACCCGTTGCTCCAGAAGTTGAACCGTCTCCGGAATCGTTGTTCGAGGTCGTACAATTTACGAAAATCAGAATTGGTGCAGCTAACGCTGCAAGAATCTTCAGCGGACGATAGTTGGGCATGTGCAACTCCTCTGGTGGTGCCGCGGTCAAACTGGACCGCCTCGGCATCATCGTTCAGAGTTAAATGCGAATCCTTTAGGTGCGTTCTTCTTCTTGTGGAGGGAGCAACAAACAAGGATGAAGGCGTCTCTCGACGAATCAATTCATAAGTCGCATTAAGACACGCTTCATTCCTTTTAGCCCATCACGGGCCCTTTATAAATGAACGGAAGCGCTTTGCGACGCTCGGCTGTCGATGTCGCGTTTTCAAATTTGTAGCGAGCAATGGCTGCCGCATTGTACTCACCGAAACCAGCAACACCTTCGCGCTCATAATCCGATGAGCTGAGTCCCATCACGTTAGCAAGAGTAACCATGAAATTGTTGAAAGGGACGCTGCCGGATTTTCGATAATCCACATAGTATCCGAGCTGAAGTTTGCTCGTAGCACCCGCAATCATCGCGGTCATGTTGTCGGGGCGGTGCGGATCTCCGCCGGAATTTTCCCCGTATTCATTGCCCCAATAAATCAAAGTATTATCGAGTACGCTTCCGCCGCCGGCGTCGGGCATCTGATCGAGCAGCGTCATGAAGTAAGCCAGGTGACCGGCTAACTCTTTCTGCATGTCTGCGTGCTCGGCATTCTTACCGAAGTCGTGGGAGTAAGTGTGAATCGGCTCATAAGGAACCGAGAGCACGTAACTGGCGACTCGGGTTTGCCCGCACGCGATCGCCGCGGCCAGAACGGCCGCTTGATTCCGGTGCATGGCTGCCGAGTTCGTGTCGGCTTCCTGCATCGGTGATCGACAGCTTGGATTCGGTGAAGCCGCCAAATTCTTTTGCACTTGATCGATCAGGGCGACGTACGCTTCGAGCCTTCGGCGATCTTCGTTTGAAAGTTTCCCGCTATCACGAAGTTTTTTATAATCCGCGAAGACATTCTGAATCACATCAACTTTTCGTTGTTCAACTGCGGTCGGCGCGGGCGGTCCTAGACTCGAGAATTTAGAGAGAAGCGCACTTGTGGTCGTCGTGTTTGCAATATGTTCTTTCGCACCATTACGAACGGTCCAAGAGAAATTCCGATAGCTCCCGGGAGAGGGACAGAAATTAACAAAACGTTGTTTACCGGTCGGATCCGGATAGATTTTCGCAGACTCTGCGATCACTCCGTCGATCGAGTAGGAGAAGAAAGGTCGACCGTTGCCTTCGTTGTCTTCTGGAGTACTAGATGAGCATGTCGGCATTGATCCGTTATGCAGATTACTCGCCGCAAGAACGTGCATGCCGCGCAGTAAGCTCATCTTTGTTTTGAAATTAGAGAAAGCGGGGCCGAAGATTCGTGAGACATCACCTTGGATACCGGCAAGCATTTTGACTTGCGTGCCGTTGACGGCAGCAAGACCCTGATCTGAAGGATAAAAATGCTGTCCGTACTGACCGTAGGAGCTGATGAACTGCACAAAGCGCATGTTGCTCGTAGCGGCTTGCGCATGCGCTCTAGGAAGAAGCGAGGGCATCAGCGGCAGAAGGAGCGTTGAGCCGAGCCCCCGGAGGAAGTGGCGACGCGAAACCGGATTGAAGTACATATCAGAGCCCCTTCCAGAAAATATCTTCGTTCGCGACACCCTTTACAAAAGTGTCGAGCAAAGTACCGGCATCGCTGGCTTGTCTTTCGATTTCCGCGAGAGCACATTGGTCTTCGATCGCGGCCGGTCGTGCACGTTGATGTTCGAAAACCATTTGCGTGAAGCATGCACGAGCCTTGTTGCCGCCACCGATAGCAGCGTTGAGATCAACGGCATCCGTGAGCGTATCCGGCGCCGTGATTTCGATGTTTGCATTCGTGACCCGAAGATCAAGCGGTCTCGTCGACGAGACCGTGCCCGCTTGGTCGAAGATTTTTTCAATTTCGCGTTTTTTACCGAGTTGGTCGTAGCCTTCCAACGCAAAGCCCACCGGATTTATCGAAGTATGACAGCTCATACACTGAGGCACATTCGTGATCTGCGAATAGCGTTCGCGATTCGTTACCTGCGATAGATCACCGAGTTCATTGAGCCTCGCATTCACGGCATTCGGATCCGGTGCTCCGAGAGTGTCGCAGAGGATCCGCTTCCGAATGATTGCACCTCGGTGCATGGGATTGGTGCGCTCCGCCGAAGTCGCAAGGAAACCCGGGCGCAGCAAAATGCCGGCGTGAGCATCCGTGGTGGTTGTAGGCGTAGAGCCGCTAGCAATCGTTGTTTCCAGAATCTTTGCCATGCGCTCGGAGCGAGGGAAGACATCGCGCGAGAAAAAGAGATCTTTGAATTGACCTTTCTTCGTCCAAATCACGTGGTTTACATAGTCGCTCGTCTCTTGAAGCATTTCCTCGCGCAGCCCCGTGACGTTGATACCTTCTGCGGTCCCGGCTTTTACGTTCGGGGAGCCGTAAGTATTGAGTTGCAAATAGTAACGGAAAAAATCGGCCATCTTTGCCTTCGCCGAAGCACTGTCTTTCAACAAACGGCGAACGTGCAATTCGACATTTTCGATCTTTGCAAGTTCCCCTTTTCGAACGGCGTCGAATAAAGCCTCATCCGGCATTGTGCCGGCCGTTCGGTAAGAAATGCGCGACGCGACTTCATAATCCGTCAGGCGAATGCGCGCGCCGGGCTGACCGTTGCCGAACTCAAGATGGAAAGTGAGCGATGGACTCATGAGGATCCGCGTAAACACGCGCTTTAATCCCTCGATGCCGCCAGATGCTTTGTAGTACGCCATTAGGTCCGCCGCCTCGGTCGAAATGAGCGGTCTGCGATAGACCTTGAGTCCGAAATTTTGAATGAAAGATTGAGCGCAAGCGTCGTTCGGATTCGCTGCGCAGGCTCCGAAAATACGGTCGCGATCGGCGGTCGTTGCGAAGCTTAAATCTGAAGCGGCGACTGCGATATTCAGCATCGCCGCCACGTGGGAATCGGCATGACTTTGCGCAATGTCGTTTGGCGACTGGTCCATCACGTCAGCCGAGATAACACCTAATTCGGCCTGAATAGTCGAGTTATTGACGATAGTAGTACCGAGGAGATCACGGAGCGTGTTCGCGATTTCATGTCGAAGGAGTCGACGCATCCGCGCATCGGCAATGCCGCGCTGATCTGAAGAGTTGCACTGAAACTTAAACTGGACGCTGCTGGGAAGCTGATCAAGAGGCGTGGTACTTAACGCGACCGAGATCGACTCGATTTCCGATTCCGACAGCGATTTCAGTGAACTCATTGAGCTCACGCTTCCGATTGCGCCCTTGATTTGCTCAGGTGTCCGCTTACGCTTGGCTGATTGCCCAATGGCACCGTGGCAAGTTGCACAGTTCGCAGCGTAGAGTTTCGCGCCTTCACTTTGCTGAAAAGTCGAGCCACCTTGAAAGGGCAATCGTGCATCGAGCTGCGCCGAATACATCTGGCCGCAGCCGCTCAGTAGAATGAACGTGAATGATGCAAACAACTTTAGTTTGCATCCAAAGTTCTGTATTTTCTGCTGGATTGTTCCAGATCGAAACGCAGCCATCCAACCCCCAGCGGCCCTGGACTTTCACAACTCTTTAGTCCATCGGTTCAATCGCGGCTGACTTGAACCTGACGCCCCCCGCCTGAACTTTTGCAATCCTGTGGCCATTCAACCGCCGTTTAAACACCTGTCGGTCCATCAACTCATTGACGCTGCTCAGTTCATGATCGGGATTTTAGAAGTTCTCTCATCCTCTTTTAGCGAAATGCCGAAGCAGCACTCATGGGCCAACCAAAGCTGAAGAATGAAAAGCGGAGCGGATCAAAACGAGATTCCCTCGACGACATCAAAACCTATTACCGCTCCAATCAAGAGGAGACTCGACTCGATGTCCAGCAGCTTGAATATCGAGTAACGCTCGGGCTTTTCGCCAAATATGTAAAACCATCTTCCAAAATTCTCGAACTCGGCGCCGGCTCGGGACGCTACACCCTCCCGCTCGTGAAGCAAGGCCACCACGTCACCGCAATCGAACTCGTCGAAGAATTAACAAATCAAAACCGAGCTCGCGTTGAGCGAGAAGGTTTTCTCGATCGGGCCACTTTTTTTTCGGGCGACGCCCGCCACGTTATTCGCGAAACTGCCGGCGCATTTGACACTGTGTTAGCAATGGGTCCGTTCTATCATCTCATTGATGGCCAAGATCGAATCGAGTTGATGAGCACCGTGACCGAAAAGACCCGTAAAGGTGGCTTGGTGATGACGACGCATCTCACTCGCTTAGGGGTCATTGCCTACATGCTGGCAAGATTTCCGGTGTGGGCGCTTCAATCTCCAAAACAGGTCGCCCAGATTCTTGAAGCTGGGTACCTTTGGGATCATCCTCGCAATGGCGACTTCCGCGGGTATTTTTGCACGGCCGACGAAGTGAGGGAGTTGCACGAAGCTGCTGGACTCGAAATCATCGGTCTCCATTCCCAGGACCCGGCGATCGGAGCGGTGGATGAAATCTACTCCGCCCTGCCGCCGGAACTGAAGGATTCCTGGTCCGACATTTTGGTGAAATTAAGCTCTGATCCACTTGCGCTGGGTTCCGGCCGCAGCCTTCTTTGCGTTTCCCGGAAATAAATTCAGCGAATCGTGCCGAGGTGTCGACAACTCATCAACCAGGGGCGGAATTCCGCTCAAAACCGGCTGAAAAGTTGACACCCACACCTTCCCCGCCCATTTTCATCCTTCCCCCAGTTGAGCGACTTACCGCCCACGGAGAAGGAAGAAAACAGATGCTAACGTTGAATTTGGCGAACGCAAATCGTTTCCCCCTCTGGCTCCTGACTTTGGGCCTCTCATCATTGCTTGTGAGTTCGACGGCTTCTGCGGAAGTTTCGATCTTCAACCAGCCAACAGAGCAGATCCTTCAAACCGGCGCGTTTCAATGCTCGGAGCTCGAGATTGGTAAGCGAATCGCAGGTCTTCAAAACCGCTGCGGTGATTCGATAGATCAATGGAAAAAATTCGCGTTATCTTTGATCCATGTTCCAACTCAGCATCCGATCGATGATGGTTTTCAAACTCGCGAGCTGCAGACCGTCGTCTATCGCAACACCTTGATCACCGAAGCCTACGCGCATCTTTATCTCATGAGCCAAGCCTCTTTCCCTGCGTGTTCCGGCCATTCTCCACTTCCGTGGGTGGGCGGCGCCTCGCTTGGTTCGCTCAAATCTGGTCAGGTCATGCGATCGGGCTTATCGGTTTATGTCGACGGAATCGAAGAGTTTGATCGATATGAAGATGCAGACTATCGAAAACGCTTTTCAAAACTGTTCGGTCCCATCATCAGCCGAATCGCTCTTGAGAATGCCACTCTCACTCTTGGCGAAGGCAATCTCGCGATTTTCACCGATCTTTATTGGCAGCTCCTTGCCGGCGCCACATGCGGGCCAGAAGAGGTGATTCGTACGATCGAAAATGATCCTCGTGGAAAAACGGATGCAAAACTTCTCCGCTCGCTTCGCTCTTGGAAGCTTTTGGCAGAAGCTCAGGCTGATTGCGATCCTGATAAGATCATTCGAGCGAACAAGGGTTTTGTCGAGGTTGAACAGTACCTCGTCGGACAAGAAGTGATGTACGAAGGAATCACGAAATCGGTCGGTGGAAAGATTCTTTCACGCATTGTTGAACCTGCGGTCCCCGCAGCGCTCGGCACTTTCCCGGACTTCTACGTTCACGCAAAAAAGAAAACTCCGAAGTGGCTCGTAAGCTTTGCTAACGCTGATCAGCGTGTGAGCTGGATGCAAGATCAGCTCGGCGTGATGGAAGACGAGTTTCGAGCGAAAAACTGGTTGATGAAACCGCTCTTCTGCGCCGTCACAGCTGACTCCACGGCAACTCGCTCGTTTTTAGACAGCGCTTATAATTAAGCCCTGTGGACGCAAATTTCACCGCCCATAAATAGGGCATGTTTAGAAATTTGCATCTTTTTTGGTTTGTATGACTTTTGGTCACCGCATACAAAGCGTGACCAGGAGGTAACACACCATGAAATCACTTTTAGCATTGCTCGTTTTCGCATCTGCAGTTCCGGCTCTTGCTGAGGACACTCACTGTCCTCAGTACCACTGTCAGGCGGCGGCACGCGTTGATGGCTACGACATCGTAGGGATCGCTCGCGACGCTTTCACACTCGAACAGGCAGAATCTGAAGCTCTCGCAGACTGCGCTTATCAAGGTGGCGGCACTCGTTGCCGCATCGTATCTTGCGAGTACACTCCTAAACTCAACGTTTGGGGCGCTTGCATTGATGCGGGCTCGGGTTTGTTCAACAACATCGGCCGTTGGTAACCCTCGAGCGACCGACACCTCAGGAGTTTTCTCTGAAGACTTTTGAAGTGTCGGTCGCTTTTTTCCCCTCAACGTCGGATCAGTCGTTCTCCTTTCTTAAGCAGACCTTCTTAGATGCCAAATCGATGACGGCGATTTGATGGCATAGTTACTCGCCTTCACCTCACATCCTTAGTTTTTGCTCCAGTAAATTTTGAAACGAAAATCTTTGCGACTGGACCTAGCTGCAATCGCTTGGCAAGGCAGCAGCATGCGCGCTAAAATTCGACTAAACCTTCCCAGTACAAACAATCGCGCCAGTACAAACAATCGCGATTGAGTTAACGCTACGGACGAATTTTGAGAGAGAACAACGAAACCGACATTCTGGCGAACAATGATGCTCTGATGGCGACTTCGGCTCCGGAGCTCGCGAAGAAGCTGCACGATCTTCTTGATGCCGCGAAAGTGGAAACGATTGATTCCTCGCTGGCTCACGCCGTTTGTACTTTCCCCACAGATCCGGATCTTCAGCTTTGCTTGGTTCGATGGCTCACCTTCCAAAAACACCATGCACGAGCGATGGAAATCTTCTCGCGTTTGCTCAAGAGTGATTCAAAAAATTCGGATTATCATTGGTATTTCCCGCAAGTCTTTTTGGAAAACGAAGAACCTCAGATCGCCTTAAACCTGATCGAAGACCTCATTGCTACTGACGCTGAGGTGGCTTGCTTTCACTCGGCCGCTGCAAGTTTGCGCCTCCTGCAATTAGGAGAACCCGAGGCCGTTGTACGGCCTTATCTCCGCGCAGCGCTTTATCTGGATGCTCATGATCTGATAGCCAAAACGATTGAGTATTCGTTGGCGAAACGGCATAGCGATAGCGCCGGAATGCGTTTTGCGATCGAAGCCCTGACTCGTTACCACCGGGAGCATCCGCTGGCAGCCCAGGTCCGGGCCAATCATATCGCCGAGTTTGATCCGCACGCGTCTGAGCAGATTGTAGACCTCATGCGCGAGCATCCCAATGAGCACTACCTCGTCTTCTCGTATCTGCGAGCCCAGCAAGCGGTTTCACGGGCCTCGCTCAAGGTCGCAGCGCCGGTTGCCTCTGAACTCGCGGATTTGCAGACCTGGTTTCAAGAGGAGTGTTTAGTCATTTCGTGTTCGAACCTTTCGGCAGACGAACGCGCGGCCGCCTTCGAGAGATTAACGAGAGAGTTCAACGCAAAGATGAAGAGCGTAGAATAAAGCGCCGGGCGCTCGACGTTCGCTTCTAGAGTGTCTCGAAGACCGATCCAAAAATTGTAAGCCCGGGTCCGAAAGCAAAGCTCACAACGGGCGTCCCGCTAGGCACATTCGCTTCCAGAATCGAGTTCCAAACGTGAGGAAGCGTTGCCGACGACATATTCCCGCGCTCAAGCAAAATGCGCTTGCTGTATTGAGTTTGTTCGTCGGAGAGGCTCATGGCTTCTTGAACAGCCTGAATGATCTTGGGTCCGCCGGGATGAATCGCAAAGATTCCGCGCGAGAGAAGACGCTCGGCACTTGTGCCCGCTTCCTCCGCGAGCCTCGCAAAGAAGATATTAATGGCGCCCTTAATTTTTTCGGGCACCTCGCGGGAGAGATTCATTTGCAGGCCCCACGCCTCAGGCGCCCAACTCATATCTTGATCAGATCCCGTTACGACTTTCTCCTTGATCGCCTGAACACGAAAGCCTGGTGAGTTCGTCTCGGAAAGCCGCGCGTTGTATTTGATATGTCCATCGGCAAATAGGCTTTGCACGACAATTTGCTCAGGCGTGTTAGCCGCAGGATTCATGTGCAATCCGCACATCTCGGTATGGACGATGTCGACATTAAACGCCTTCGGCTTCCCGGCGCTCGAGGTTCTAAAGGATTGTTTTGCGGCAATGAAACCTTCCGCAATCCTCACCGCGGGAAGAGCCGCGTAACAGCCCATGTGATAGGCGTGAGTCACGGCAACTTCATCTCCCCACTCACGCTTTGCGACAGCTAGCTGCGCAGCGCTCGGCGAGCGATAACCGGTACATGTGACATGCACCATGTGCGATGGCTTATCCGCCCGCGGTTGGTCATAGATCTGATCGAAGACTCGTGATGCGCGTTCGACGAAGAACCGCGTTCTCGTCCCGATATCCGAACCAGACTTTTGATGATCGTGAACGGGATAAATCCTTGCTCGAGCAAAATCTGCGAATTGGATATCATCGCATTCAAAAGAGCGCTTCGCGATCATCGACTCACGAACGGCGTACCGACCGAAAATTTTTTCGTATTGCTCAGGTGAGAGAGAGTCTTCGGCACCAAAAACTTCTCGTGTAGCCAAGTGTCGCCGTAGCGTCCATTGGTTCAGATCGCTTTGAGAAGCTTCGTTCGGAGGACGTACTACTTGAAAGTCCGATAGGACGATTCCACGCTCGTTCATCCTCCCTGGTTAACAGAGGGGATCGTGCTTCTACAACCCTCGGTGCCGATTGCGACAGGAAGAGCGAGGAGATTACGCAAACTTTCACACAATTCAGTTCAAGAATTCAGAGTTACACAGTGGAAAAACGCAACAGACGCCAAAGGCACTGGGGCAAATCTCCAGCGCTTTGAACTGGGCACCCGTTTAATTTTAACTGAGTCTTACTGCCCGACGGTTCACGGTTTGCTAGACGATGTCTGCAAGCCCAGGACTGGGTGCCTTAACTTCAGGAGGAAATCGAATGGCTAACGGACAACGTAAACACAAGAATTCGGATAAAGTGAAGAACCTTAATCTCGAACAATCTCCAGAACTCGAATCAGGAGCGGAGACCTTCGACGAGATGACGACACAGGGTTACGAAGAAGTTGGTCAACCCGCTCAGATCACAAAATCGTCGTATGCCGATCAATTGCCACCCGTCGTGCAAGATGCTTATCGCTTTCTTGACGGCGAACCGGTGAAAGCGGCACTCCTTGGCGCAGCGATCGGCGGGCTCGTGGGCAGCGTGATCGCAACTGAAAAAGGTCGGTCGCTTGTAAAGCTCGGGCTTACCTACGCGAACCCGCTTTTGACGAACTATGCACGCGAAGTCGCAGGTAAAATCGCAACTGGCGAAAAGAACCTGCTCGGCTAAGACTTCATTTCATTGATATCTCATTGATGCACACGGAAGGGATCGTTGCGGATCTAGCAGCGATCCCTTTGTTATTTCTGGATTGCCCCGAGTTGCTTCCACTCACAGATCAAACTTTCGCCGTGACTGAGTTCACCAGCGAAAGCTCCCGTTAATTTGGATTGGAACGTTTCGGAAAGTCGATTGAAGACCAGAACTTCACCGTCGATGAAAGGTCCATCCGCAACAAGCATGTCGATTCGTAAGCCGAGTGGCGTGCCACTAGCGGAAAAGCTAGATCGATTCACGGCAGTTCCTCGGTAAAAAAGATGTGCCCGCGCGTCTTCCAACCGAACACCCACTTCTGCCCGCTCAACACCTTGTCCACGCGATGGGCCACAGCTAATATCAAAATCCGCCTCGATCGGCGCGGCGAGCACAGGACTCAAAGCCGAAATGGAAAACAAAAGTGCAGTGACTGCGAGCTTAATCATATAACCACCTGTCTCAATTTGAGATGCAGGTTTCGCGCCGCAGATCGCTTCGAAACCTCGCGGTTTTCAGCTCATCATGCCGTCGATAAATTCGACAGGTGTTGATTTGTCTGCGGTACGGGAAAGGCGCGTTAGTGCTTACAAAATTCCGAGTTTTCTTTGCCCCAGATCTGTTGGTACTCGCCCGTTTTACACAGCTCACGATTTTGATAGTCATCGCTTGAGCGGCAAACGCCTTTAGTGAAAGCACTGCCGCGCGAGCAATCCCGCGGTCCGCTCGCTGTCTTCTTTACGCACCGAAACGTTTTAAAGCTGAGGTCGAAAAGCTTCGTGCCGACGATCGGTGTCTTCTTTGCTTCGAATTCAACTTCATAGCCCGTCCCAAATTTTGAGGGGCAGAAAACTTGTTGAGCTGCGCCGGAGCTTCCGCCCGCGTTTTTCGCAGGAGTAACGCAGCCGACAACGAAAAGGAGCAAAATCAGTAAGGAAAAGAATGGAGCCGGAATCATCATCGATGATTCTAGATCGATCGACCTAGCAGTCGCCAACACCTTTTTTGATGAGTGCCATGAAGGATCAAAACTCCTCGGCTTCAGTTCTGAAGATGGCTCACGATCTGCGCAATCATCGCATCAAACTTAGGATGATTTTTGCGACGCTGAAAGGAGTGACCGATGTCCTCACTCTCGTCGTAAATAAGCGTCTTGGCCCCCGCGTATCGCGCCTTCGCGTATTTAATTGCAAAATCGTTGTCGATGATTTCATCGGCATGCGAAACGACGAGAAGGAGCGATGCTGAAGAGACTTGGGTCGTTGGTATCTTAAAAAGGCTTTGCGCATCGAAAACTTTTTGAAGAGCTAACATCGGGACCTGGGCTTCGACTTCACCTGAAGCTGGTTCTTCTAAAGGCAGGAATCCGTACGGATCAACTCCAAGTTCTGATGCGAGCGTCGAAATGCTTGCGACTGGCAAAGCGTCGGCGAGATTACCGATGCCGAGGTCCATCAATAGGCTAGCCGAACGGTAAAATGGCGCCATGCTCACGACTTTGTCGATCCCGTTGAGCCGACCACTTGCAACTTCGTCTGTAACCAAGGCGCCGCCAAAACTATGACCGAGGAGAGATACCTTTGAGTTGCAAGCTTTCGCGATTTCAACGGTCTCATTCACCGATTCACGCCAATCGTCCACATCAACGAGATTTCCGGCTTCGCCGTCGCTTCCGTAGCCGCGCAGAAGCGGCGCGAAGACCGTAAAGCCTTTTGCGGAAAGCGCAAGAATCAAGTCGCGCTGATTGTGCGGAGAGGAGTTGAATCCGTGAACGATCACAATCGCGTGGCCAAGTGTGCCCTTGACGAAAACAGATTGCAGCTTTGCAGTAGGAACTGGGCGCCCATTCTCTTGATACCAAGCATTTTGACGAGATTTGAATGAATTGAACCGATCTTCTTCATCTTCACAGGAAGCTGAGAGTGAAGCCGTAGTCTTTGCACTTCCGCCATCAGAAGAAGAAGCTGAGCAACCGATCAGCCCGGCCATCGCGACTAAGAAACCTGCAGCCTTCAATTTTGACTTCAATTCTTCTGTGTAAGCATGAACCGACATCTTGTTTCTTTCAGAGTCACTCGCTCGTCGCGACTCGAGACGAAGGTTGTTCGGCGAAAAAGAAAATCGCGCTTCTCGCGACGAGATTTCTACAGCTGCGATCGGAGAAGTTTCAATGGACATGCCGCGCGAAATCGATGGAGCAAAGTCGCCGTGAACAACTCGCGAACAGCCGTTGATCGGCTGTCAAATCGTTGAACACCCGAGGGGTCGCGGGAGCCATGATGATACGAGTTTCCGTTGGAAATATGGCAACTTAGGTGCGTCTCACTCTGGGAACAGCCCAGGGACAAAATTTGACTCTGTCTGCTCGGGACCTTTACGCTTTAGGTATAACTCGACTCGAAACTCACAATCAGTCACCTAGGACTTTAGGAGAACTGCTTATGCTTCACAGCCACTTGTCGCGCGCATTCTTTCTGCTGCCCGTCGCTGGAGTCCTCGTTCTTACTTCTTCGCTCTCGCAGGCAAAAGACAACGAATCCGCCAAGGCAAAAGGACTGAAGATCGCAAAGATTTGCGACGAAGCGGCCCGTGGTTACAAGGGAGAGAAATCGTCCGTAATGATGGAAATCGCAAGCGCTCATGGCGATAAACTCTCGCGCAAAATTTCTCTCAATAAAGCGGAACTCAGCCAAGACGAAGAGACTTCGATGCTTACCGTTCTTTCGCCTGCGGACGTGAAGAACACAAAGCTCCTGACTCGCGGTAAATCCGAAAGCGAAGATGATCAATGGCTCTATCTCCCCGCGATGAAGCGAGTTAAGCGCATCAGCTCGCAGCTTAAAACCGGATCGTTCATGGGCAGCGAGTTCACCTACGAAGATCTGGGTACCAAAGACATCGCCCGGTACGACCACATCTTCGTTCGCGAAGACGAAGTCAACGGTCGTCCAGTCTGGGTCTTGGAACAAAAACCCCGCAGCGAGAGTGGCTACTTGCGTGAAGTTGTCTGGTACGATCAAGAGTACAAGGCACCTGTAAAAATCGAATTCTTCGATCGCAAAAACGAGCCTCTCAAAGTTGCAGAGTTTTCTTCTTACAAGCGCTTTGGAGATCGTTGGTGGAGACCGACGAAAATCTCGATGAAAAACCTCCAGAACCGTAAGTCATCGGTGATGACTTGGGAGAAACGGCAAGTCGGTTTACGTCTTCCGGCTTCGTCGTTTGAAAGCGAAAATCTGAAAGAGTAATTCCTTGGAGATTGGATTCAGCTTTGATTCTGCTTCTTCGTTGGTTCTTGATGCTCACGTTGGTTGTCACTTGGTCTGAAACTCTCCTCGCAAAGATCAACGGCTCCGTTTCGACGGAGTTGCGGGTCTTCGGGAACGATGATCGATCCTCCACCGCCGATACGAACCTAACGGTCGCGGGGGATATCGACATTCAACTGAAGAAACGTTCATTCGAGGCAAGATTCTGGAATAAGGGGCGGTACGATCTTCTTGATCCGAACCGCTACTTGTTTTTGCCGAATGAGAATTGGCTTGGGTATCAACGTCCGACTCTTCGCTTAAGAGCCGGCTACCAAATAGAAGATTGGTCAATGACAGAAATTTTCCGCCCTTCCGATGTCTTCAACGCTCGCAACTGGGATTCCGAGATCCAAGATCTCGAGAAGATCGGTGAAATGGCGTTGAGCGCACGCGTGCAGGCGCTTGGCGGATTCATTTCGGCGTACTTCATGCCGCTCTTCTTCGCCCCGAGCTATCCCGTGGAGTCCGTTCGTTTGAATCCTGTCCCGCCGGAGTTGAAACTCGGGGGACCAGCTTTTGCGAATCCGAAAGGCGGCTTGGGTCTTCATAACGAATTTGCCGATCAATTTGCATTTCGCTACTCAACTCACTTGGGCCCCGCCGATCTTGCCGTTCATTACATCAATCACATCGACCGCTCGCAGCCGATCTTGATGGTCGTACCTGGACAGCAGGCAAGATTGCTTTTCTTTCCTGTGACCCAGATCGGACTGACGTCGGCTGTAGCGCTCGGCGCGTGGGTTTTGAAATTCGATGCGACCGCTCGCGCCTTCAAAAAGAGTTTGCCGAACCCGCTTCTTCAATCTTTCTCGCCTGGTGATCACACGACGGTTGCAACTGGTTTTGAACGCACAATGAGCTTTGATAGCGGAGCCGAGCTCACGGTGTTCGCGGAATACCAAAAAGTGATCGCCGCGAGCGAATCGAGAAGCTCAAATCTCAGTGTTTTTCAAAACGATCTCGCAACCGGCGCGCGTTGGACTCGCGGCGATGAGGCCGGCACGACGGTGCGCGGCCTCATGATTAACGATCTTTCACTCCCCGCCGGACGCGAAATCGTGGCGGTCCTAGATTTTCAGCGTCGCTTCGGCGCGGATTACAAACTCACCGTTGGCTACCGCGCCTTCATAGCCGGTACCAGCTCGGACACAGCGACTGAAGGTTTAGCTGCTTACGATAAAGCTGACCACGCTTACTTAAACGTTGCGAAACACTTTTAACGGGGTTCGAACTTGAAAACTTCAGCTGTGCAGAACTTCAAAGCCTCATTCGCGAGCTTTCTCTCGAGGCACCCGCTCGTTTCGCTTTTTGCCGTCATCCTCATCGCTGCGACGGCTTGCGCGGGCCTGCCAAAACTTCATGCTAGCTACAGCTTTAAAGTTTGGTTTTCGTCGAACGATCCGGCACTCGTAGGTCTTGAAAAGTTCGAGCAGGAGTTCGGAAACGACGACAGCATCGTGATCGCTGTTCATAGCCCATCTGGCGTTTTCGACAATGCAACGGTGTCGTTATTGCGCGAGCTCACGGATGATCTTTGGAGAGTCAAAGACGTCATGCGCGTCGACTCGGCTACGAACCAACCGCTGGTTCGCTCGGTTGGCGACAACATTGAAATTGAACCGCTCCTCCCGACTCTCGAATCGCTTGAGAAGGCGAGCCAAAAAACTTTCATCGCTCAACAAGATCGCGAAGGTCGGCATCCAAGTTCGGTGACTGTCGTTGAGAGCAATTATCTCGATCGCAAAGATCTCGCAATGGCGGATCCGCACATGCCGGATTACCTCATCAGCCGCGATGCGCAGACGGCCGTGATCTACGCGCACTTAAAGCCGTCTTTTGAAAGCGACGTTCTTTACTCGGATACGGTGAATGAAGTTCGGGCACTTCTCAAAAAGTACGAAGGCAACGGGGATCACAGTTTCCACCTGACGGGTTCCGCCGTCGTCGCTTACGCTTTCCAAGAGGTCTCGACTGCGGATCTTATCTACCTTACGCCCATCGTTTTTTTCCTCGCAACGATTCTGCTTTATTGGACCTTCCGCTCATGGTCGGCCATTGCTCTTACTTTGTCGTTCCTTTGCCTCACGATTCTAATGACGTTCGGAATTGCGGGCTGGCTCGGACTCAAGTTCAATGTCATGACCGCAGCCTTGCCGAACATTTTGATCGCGACGACGCTCGCCGATGCGATTCACCTTCTCAGTGCGTTCTTTCTCGCTCGCGGCAAAGGCCTATCGAAACAAGAAGCACTCAAGTCTTCACTTGAGTCGAACATGGTGCCGACTTTACTCACGAGCGTTACGACGGTGCTGGGATTTCTCGCGTTCTGCACGTCGCAACTTGCGGCCGTGCGTGAGCTCGGGCTGCTCGCGGCAATCGGCATCATGGTCGCTTGGGTCGTGACGGTTGGATTGATGCCGGCCGCGTTGACCTATTTGCCGGCCGACGCCACCGTACGTGATGAGTCGGCTGGACCAAAATGGCGCGCCCGAATCACGAAGTACTTACTCTGGATCCAGCGTCACCGCGCTCCGATCATCGCTTCTTGGACGATTGCGTTCATCGTCAGCCTGGGGCTCGCAAGCCGCAATGAGGTGAACTCAGACGTTCTCAACTACTTCGCTGACTCCGTACCTGTTAAACAGGCGGACCAGTTTCTTCGTGATCATGTGGGGGGCTCGCGCGGAGTCGAGATCGTGATCGACAGCGGAAAAGCGGATGGCGTCAAAGATCCCGCCTTCCTAACGAAAGCCGATTCTCTTCAAGACTGGATCCGCCAGTACAACGGCGTGACGAAAGTGACGAGCATCGTCGATATCGTGAAAGACTTAAACCAAGCGCTTGAAGGTGATCAACACGATCAATTCAAGATTCCGGCTACCGAAGAGCAAGTGGCGCAACAACTCTTCCTCTACTCGATGAGCTTGCAAGCGGGCCAAGACCTTTCGTACTGGGCGACGATGGATTCCCGCAAGATGCGCGTCAAGGTCCTCTGGACGATTGAGAATTCGAAAGAGACTCTCTCCTTCTTGAAGCAGATGGAGTCGAAGTCCAAAGAGCTCGGTCTGAACGCGGCCGTCAGCGGTAAGTCGGCGCTTCTCCCCGCGATCAACGACCACATCGTGGAGACCTTCAACTCGTCAAACTGGCAAGCGCTCGCACTCGTTGCGATTACGATGCTCCTCATTTTCCGCTCTTGGAAGATCGGCTTCCTCGCGATGATCCCGAACGTGATTCCGCCGGCGTTTGGCGCGGCCGTCATGGCGCTTGCGAGCATCAACTACGATGTTGGCACGGTCCTCGTGATGAGCGTCGTGATGGGCATCGCGGTCGATGATACGATTCACTTCCTTACGCATTACACGGAGAAGACACGTCATCACGGACTTGCGCCGATCGACGCCATCACGGAAGTTTTCGAAGAAACAGGTCTCTCGCTCGTGCTCACTACGGTTATCCTGGTCGTAGGCTTCGGCGTCTTCGCGCTCGGTAAGTTCACGCCTTCGGTGAACTTCGGAACGATGACAGCTATTGCACTTGGTCTCGCGATCGGCGCGGACTTGTGCTTGCTGCCCGCGATCCTCATGAAAAAAGAAACTGTTAAGTCAGGAGTAAAGACATGAAGAATCGGACACGTGTTCCGAGTATGGCTCATTTAACTCTCTTGGGAGCCGCTCTCATGATCGTTGGTTTTCAAAACTGCGCGGTTCAGAGTGACTCGGCCCTCAAGCACTCTGGAGACATCAAGATCGGACTCGCGACACCTGAAGCGAGTGAAGAAGTGAAAGCCGCTTTCGTTAGAATTCTCGGCCGGCTCCCGAGCTCGGCTGAGCTCCAAGAGTGGACAGATGCTCTTGATTCGGGAAGCACTCTCGAAGACCTGATGGAAGAACTCATGCGGCAGGCGATGAGTCGTAACTGATTTGAGCATTTGGGGTTTCGATATTTGGTCTTTGATGGTGGAGGGCCGATGGCTCATAAGCGAAAGCATCTAGCGGTAACGGCGACGATCATTCTCCTCAGCGGATTGGTCTTGTCATATCAAGCTTGCGGTAAAATTTTTGAGTACGGCGACGATAACAAGTCCGTACAAGGGACCCGCATTCCCGCTAACTATGATCCTTCGCAGTTACCTCCGGGAACGCAAATTCCACCGGGCATGCAGCTACCTCCAGGCACCCAACTGCCTCCGGGAACGCAGCTTCCGCCTGGAACTCAGCTCCCTCCGGGCACGCAGCTGCCTCCGGGAACTCAGATTCCGGCGAACCTAGTTTCACTTGTAGTTCCCGCTTTCCCGGTTTGCGTCTTGGACGGTGCGGATTATGTCGGCTATTCACTCAAGAACAATACGAACTTGAAACTTGCGTTTGCCGACGTGAACGGCGCTCTCCACTGCGAAATCCAGGATAAAGATGGAGAAATTCGCAAACGGATCTTGAACGACAAAGCGCTCGTTGTTCCGAATGTCGACGTCGCGTGTCCGCAGCCTCTTGCGGCTGGCCAGTACCGATTGTCATTGATGGATAAGAACGTGACGAATCTTCAGATCAAGAAGTTCTATCCGGCGGGTGAAAAGACTTGGTACCACCGGAACCTTTTCTTCCTTGGTCTTTTCGTTGACGTCACGAAATCATCAACGGGTCAAACGACCGTCAAACTCGTGAAGGAAGAGCCAGCGCCCTATCTCTACGAGAGCGGATACGTGAACCGCGGAAACGGTTGCCGGTACTTTGACGATACCGATCCGTTCGACTTCTTCTGATCCGGATTTCAAATCAATCGTTTTTGGGCGCCGTTTGGCTTTTTGGCTAAGCGGCGTTTCCACTTTGAACTGGCGCACTTCATTGCAGTTTTTGACTGCACTCCACCTGCGTACTTCTCTCCTAAATCCCCAGAACCTGGCTATTTCGTAGGAAAATTAAGGCGCTGACGCCTTGAGAGTCCGCGTTTGAAAACTGCAATAGAGTGCGCCAGTTCCTTCGAGGTGCATAGGTTCTGGACACGTGTGTCTCAGGATGAGTGACGCCCCTTCTCCGAAAGTGTCCGGCTCTCAATCTGAATCGATTTAGACTGCGCATCTGTTTTGCACAGTCTTCAAATTGCGGCCATACGCGATGAACCGCGAGATGGCGTTAAGACGACGGATGGAGAAGGAGTCTGTATGCTTGCACGAGCAAGTGAAACTCTGGGAATACTATTAGCCATGCTGGCTTTGCCGTTCCTGGCACACGCAGAAAGCGCAGGCCAAAAGCGCGTCTCCTACGACAAGTACGCACTCCGTGACAATCCGAGCTTTACGAACGGATTGGTCCGCGGCAACGCGAAAGAAATCGACGACAAAGCCGAAATCACATTCACTCGCGAATCTCGCTGGAGCGTTGAAGGCGAAGCCGGTCGCACACGCTGGGAGAAAGCGGTCATCAAGAACACAAATGGCCAAGAGGAAATCGTATGGATTCCGGCCGACGGTGCAAACTTCATCAAAGAGAAAAAAGGACTACCGGTCGCACCGAAGCCTCTCCAAGCGAAAGCAGCCGCCGCGAATGCCGCAGCTGCATCTAGCGGTTCCTCACCTAACGCTGGTCAGCCTGGCAACCAGCAGGCCGCGGTAGCGCAAACGAACTCTCGGAGTATCGCGAGCGTTGCTCCACAATCGGTGAACGTGACTCCGCAAATGGGAGTCGCCGCAGCAGCTCCTGCAACGTCGAATGCTAACTCGCGACTTGCTTCAAGCCTCGCGCTGAATTCACCGGACATTGATATCTCGACGGGAAATTTCGGAGGTTCTTCGGGTCATCGCTCAAATAGCGGCTCTTCATCTTCGGGATCCGCTGGAAGTACGATCAACAGTCCTCCTTCGATCGCGTCCGGAAACAACACGTTTAACGATTTACCCGCTGATGGCGCGCAGAATCCAAACGCCCCGTTCAATCCGGTGCCACCAAAGAAACAGGTTCCTCCGAAAGATCAGGCGAAAGACGACAAAAAGAAAGACGAGAAAAAAGAGGAAGACGAACGCAAGAAGAACGAACTCTGTGTCAACAACCCGAAGGACTATAATAGTAAGAAGAACGAAAAGATCAAAAGGGCCTTTAAGGATCAAGAAGATCCCTTCGCAGCGGGTTGGCCGAAGCCAGACAACGCCGCGGTGGAAACCCAAAAGAACAAATGGGTCGTCATCGTGGAAGGGAAGCCTGCAAAGACATCCTCCCTGCAGGTGTGCTTAGACCTTAAGAAGAATGTTCCGTTCTACCGAAATCTTGGAAAGCGCTTCGACATAAAATCGGATCAGCCGACAAATCCTTCAAAGACAAAAGAAGCAACTTCGGTTGCAAGTATCGGAGCTCGAACGAACACGTCCTCGACTCGCATTGCGAGCGTAGCGAAGTAAGGAAGCTGGAAGACCCATGATGGCCAAACTTCGACTCGGTCTTCTTGCCGCGCTAGGTTTTTTCGTCACCGCTCCGGCGGAGGCGAAGAACGTCGATTGCAAGTTTACCGAGAGATCAAAAGTTGAGACGCTAATGGGAGCTCTCCCCGCTTCGGTTATCGGCTGGGTGAATTGCGGAACTCGCTATCCCGACGCCGGCATTTTCCTCGTTGTGAAATACAAAGACACCGACGAGGAGGCTCTACGCGAAGCTCTCATTCAGATCGGTCGCACGATCGATAACGCAAGCGATTCGGCGAAGCTTGTGACGCGAGCTAAGTTGAACGTGAAATCACGCCGCTACGAAATTCAGACCAAAAGCGATGGCGGCGCTGATCCGAGCACGATCCACTACTCACTAGCCGTCGAGTTGAAACCCAACGAAGGTTACGCCTTCGTTCATTCGACGAGTGAGCGCGAAACCCAGCTCGCACGCCGCACTCTTGACTTCCTCCACGACGGCTTTCAAGATCCGTCGTTCCTCGCCGACATCGAAAAGACCGCGGCTAAGCCCGCACAATCCCTCACGGCAAATTGAGCTACCCGGCCTCGATCTAGACCTTTCTCCAGGCTCGGAGGACGGAAAAATCGACGAAGAAGATGTACTTTCCTCATTTTGACGTCATCATCTTCATTGGGAGGGTTTCGACGTGAAGGAAAAGTTCGCTCAAGCTTTGTTCAAAACAAAAGGATCGCGCATCGTTAAAATCGAAAGTGCGATGCCGCAGGATCCTTCAGAGCTCGTAACAACTCTTCACTTTTCCGACGGAACGATGCTTTCGACCCGCTACTGGCGCCTTCTCTGCGACGGTCGGCCCTTGATCAGCTCTTTTGATCACACCCAAAACTACAAGCTAAAAACTCCCACGCACGCGCCTGAAGAACTCATGGCGGAACTCAATGAGAAAACTCTCTGGATCGCTTCTTGCGATGAAGAAACCGGCGATTTGACTCTCACGTTTGAAGGCGACATGAAGCTTGAGATTTTCAATTTCTCCGCCAACGAAGTTTGGGAGATTCGCTTCGCTGACGGTTTCAAAGAATTCTCGAACTACGTTCTGGACTGAGTTTTATTGAAGAACAGGCTGCTGATCGTTGCAGTCGTTTCGACGGTAGCTCACGAGAAGTTCGATGAGCTGATCCTTCTGAACGGGCTTCGGCAGGAAGTCGCTAAAACCCGATCGGACGGTACGTTCTCTCTCCTCTTTCATGGCGTGAGCCGTAAGCGCGACGATCGGCGTCTTGAGCCCAGCTGCGCGAAGTCTTCTCGTTGCCTCGTGTCCGTCCATGCGCGGCATTTGTACGTCCATGAGGACGACGTCAAACTCTGTATCGAGCGCCTTCTCCACACCTTGATACCCGTCATTTGCGATTTCAATCGATGCACCTGCACGCGTAAGAAGAATCTTGAGAAGCGCTTGGTTATCTGGCGAATCTTCGACGAGCAGAACTCGCAACCCCGTAAGGACTCCACGATCCCGTTCATTGGTTGGTCGCGACTCGTTTGAAAACCGAATCGCTTCTGTTCCGACGAACTTTGTTCCAGGCGTAACACCTACGCGAATCCGTGAGACAAACGTGCTGCCTTTACCAAGTTCACTCTCGACAAGTCTGAAGTCTCCCCCCATGGCTTGCGACAGGCGTTTGGTGAGAACTAGGCCCAACCCAGTCCCGCCGAACTTTCGCGTAGTGGAAACGTCAGCTTGCATGAACGGTTGAAAGAGGTTGGCAGCTTGCTCGGCAGAAATTCCGCGGCCCGTGTCGCGCACGGAAAAGCTAAGAGAATCTCCTTGGAAACTCACGTTCATCTCAACGACTCCGCGCGAGGTGAATTTGATCGCGTTGCCGACGACGTTGGTGAGGATTTGGCGGATGCGAACCGGATCCGATACGATACACTCGGGAATCGACGAAGTCGCCGCGACGGAGAATTGAATCGCATTCTCCTTTGCCCGGAAACCCATGAGCGAAGAGAAATCAGCAAGAAGCTCCGGAAGCGAAAACTCGATTTTTTCAATGACGACCTTGCCGGCTTCCACTTTGGCCAGATCAAGGATGTCGTCAATGATGCGAAGAAGCTGGCCAGAGTTGCGGTCGATGACGGCTAGATAATCCTTCAGCTCGTTCGGTGAAAGCGTAGGGTCTTTCATTAAATCGACAAAGCCCATGATAGCGCCCAACGGCGTGCGAATTTCGTGACTCATATTCGCGAGGAAAGCGGACTTTGCTGAATTCGCGGCTTCGGCGGCTTCTTTTGCTTGCAGCAACTCTTCAGCGTGCCTCACTTCCTGCGTGCGATCCTGCGCGAGGATCACTGTACCGCGCACGACCCCGTTTTCGTCACGGTCAGGAATAAAGGAGTTCGACAAATATCTTTTGTTTCCTTGGCTGTCGTGCGTATCGACTAGAATCTGCTGCGGTTCTCCTCGAAGAGCCGCATCGATCGCGCTCTTCCGTTGCTGAAACCCGCCTTCGTCGACGAGATCCTGGACACGCATTCCAACAACCTCTTCGGGCCTTTTACCAAACACTTTTTCATATTGTGCGTTCGCGAAGGTGTAGCGGTAATCCGGCGCAATGTAGCCGATCATGGCGGGAACCGCGTCGGTCACAAGACGGAAGTGATGCTGGCTTCGCTTCAGATCAGCCATGACTTGGCGCTCGGTCGTAACGTTCTCCATCGCGCCAATCATGCGAATGGGCTTGCCGAACTCATCGTGCAAAACGAAACCACGATCCCTTACCAACGCAAACGTGCCGTCTCCTCTTTCGAACCAATATTCATCGCTCCAATGGTTACGACCGAGTTCCATGAGCTGATGAATTTCTCGTGAAACACGTTCGCGATCGTCGTGATGGATGTGGTCGATCCACCATGATCCGGTCGTTTTCCGCAGGGTCGCCGGATAACCGAGCTCCGACGAAATCGCCTCGTTCCATTCAATCGAGTTTGAAAGGAGATCCCAATCCCAAATCGCATTGCGGGTCGCCCGCGTTGCCGTCTCGAACCGAACTTGAGAATGCTTCAGCTGAGACGTGAGTTCCTGAAGTTTCTCGCGCTCGATTTTTCTTTCGTGAATATCCGTATCAGTTCCGTACCAGCGTCTGATCTTGCCATTCTCATCATACGTTGGTTGGGCGCGGAAGAGGTGCCAGCGGTACTCTCCCGAGATCGCGCGCAGGCGGCATTCGACTTCGTAGGTTCCACCACTTTTCAAAACGCTATCCCACAACGGCAGAAGCTGCTTCAAATCATCGGGGTGAATGGCTTGCATCCATCCGCCGTTGAGACTCAGCTCTGGCGAAAGGCCTGTGTATTCCGTCCAACGACGATTGAAATAATCGACGTGCCCCAATGCATCGGCACCCCAAACTATCTGCGGCATCGAATCCGCAAGCGCGCGGAACTCTTGAACGCTGTCCTCGATCCGTTGGCGCGCAAGGATCCGCTCGGTGACGTCGAGCGATGTCCCACTAAAACGCGTGGGTTGTCCTTTTTCATCAAGTAAAATTTGTCCTCTGGCTTCGATCCACCGGATACTTCCATCAGGGCGAACGACCCTATACTCCGTTGTGAAAATTGAATGAGCCGCGATGGCCCTCTCAATTGCCTCGATGGTCTTTTCGCGATCAAGCGGATGAATCCGTTCCAACGCCGCTTCGAGGGTTTCGGGAAACGTCTTGAGGTCGACGCCCCAGTCTTCTGCCATCTGAGGACTCAGAGTTGTTCGGCGCGATTCCAAAGCGACTTCCCAAAACCCGACGCGGGCTGTTTTGATCGCTTGAGCAAGCTGCTCGCGACTTCGACGAAGTTCTGTATTTGCGGCTTGAACTTCCTGCGCTCGGAGGATGACTTCCGCTTGCATCCGCACGATTTCATTTTTTAAGCCGGCCGGGGCGTCTTTATCTTCATGATCTTCGGCGAACCTCGTGACGTCTTCGGCGCTGTGAACGATATACAAGATCTCGCCTTGAGCATCGAGAACAGGAAAGTTCATCGGGCTCCAATAGCGACGCTCGAAAGTCCCATCAGGTCTCTGCACACTGTATTTTTGAAGAGCCATGACATCTGGACGCCGATCCTGGATCACTCGTTGAAAAGACTCGTTCAAAGCGTGAACACCGGTTGCCGTTGGATCATTCGCATCATCGGGAAACGCCTCAAAAACGTGCCGACCCGCAATATCTCCCAGCGTCTTCATCGTACTCTCGAGATAACGTCGATTCGCGGTCAGGATCTTTAAGTCCCTATTGAGGACGAGGTAAGCTCCCGGCAGGGAATTAAAGAGGCTCTGAAACTCGGCCTCAGTTTCGTTCTTCACGCGCCGTTGGGTGCAATAAAGGAAGTCGTCTGCGGCTTTGTTAATGCTGATCTCGATGAAGCGACTCACGATGACCGCCGCTTCGGACGAAAGTGGCGTATCACCGGTACCTAAATTAAAAATTGTTTCCTGGAGTAAACCGTACTCCTTGATGACGTCTTGAAGACGATAGTCTTGGCTCTGCGCTCGTTGCCGACCGTGTTCTGCACCCAGCTTGATGACTTGGGTTAGCTCTTTGATTCGACCGGGTTCCTTTAAAGCACTGCCTAAATGGTTAAGGAGTTCAGGTAGATGATCTCGCAGATAGAATGAATCTTTATCGCGGGCGCTTGCGACTTCCTCTCTTACGCGCCTCATCCACGCGCCGAGAATTTGTTCTTTTTCTTTGATCAGGCGGACTGACAAAGCTTCTTTGGAAACGACGATCCCGCCATCTAACTTAGACGCCACTTGACTCCCCGTTCAGCTCATTTGCAGCGGTGACCATACACGCAGGAGTTTCAACTTTCCAAAAGATAACCGTGCGTTAAAAAGCCTCCACAGTCGGGGCTCAGTTGTGGCGATCCAACACAAAAAAAGAGCCTGCCCGGAGGCAAGCTCTTAACGCCGGAGCGTCATCGATTTCGGGCTTTGGAGTTAGAAAGTCTTTGTAATGCTGAAGACGAATTTTTCGTTGCGCTCGACTTCGGTTTTCAAACCGGCAGCGTCGACGAGCTTCACATCAGAATCGATGTAGGCGATCTCTGACGTCCAACCTTCGTTAGCGTACTGAAGCGCGACTTTCGTATCGAGGTAGTTGCTAAGAAGCGCAACTTTCTCATCACTAAACGTGGTGTAACCAACCGCAGGGACGATTGAAACTTTCTCGTCGAGCTTCCAAGCGTA
>SXGS01410429.1_pt1 | contig 61434 bp, 41 predicted proteins | sample 3174681 | NCBI WGS metagenome assembly SXGS01 (sample SAMN11356861, study PRJNA531348) | freshwater metagenome | isolation source: freshwater sample F1-80 | place: China: Fuxian Lake, Yuxi | collected 2017-12-25
CCGTTCCGGACCGCCATAACTGCACGAACACGCACATCAGGTGTAGAATATCCACAACCATCCATGCCCCTTTACCTCCTGCCAAACTTGCAGCTGTCGTCAGCTGCTTATTGTAGCAGAACCTTTGCGGTAGGCCATATAACAAGGATTCCGGAAAAAACGGATCACCATGACTCCTTAATCGGGTTTTATAATGACCCAAATATCGGTGACATAGTGACGATTGCGCCAGTTGAGGTGGCGTTCATCAAGTTCGGCCCATGTTAGGGTCATTTTGCCGTCTTTGAGAGCCTCTTTGGGTACTTCGAATTCTTGTAAGGCCACCTGATCGAAGGTCTCCCCTTTGCGAACCAATGGCACCCTTTTACCATCAATCATGAGAGGGGATTCCCGTTGGGAAAACAAACGAACAATATATCCCCTATTGGGATCCAGGTTGTCATAGGTAAGTCCTGCTGGGATCTCATCCTGATAGACATGCCAAGCCATCCGCAAAGGACGGTGCCCCTCTCCCATGTTGCGCTGGGTGGGAACGGGGATAGTATGGTAATGTTTCATGGCATCGGCCAAATCATACAATTTTGCCATGCGTGGGGAGCGCCCCACATGCCCCAAAACATCATAATACCCACCTGGCCCAGGATTTTCCCACTCCACAAGCCTTTGAATGGATAACATCTGGTCCTTTGGATCCGTCATTTTGACAATGGCCCCCATTTGATCCTCAAGGAACCAGCGATTGTTCAAGGGATAGTCAAGGTAGTCGAAGATGGCTCCACGCTCTGACCCACTAGCCTGATAGCGTTTCACACTGGTTTGCAGGCCAATGGACCTAAAGAGTGATTCTGCCAGGGATTCGATCTTTTGGCGATCCTCGATGAAAATAGGGCGTTTTTCCGCTTCGAGAAGCTTGGTCCTGGCCATATCCAAGGATTTGGAAATTCCCGTGGAGGAACTATCGGCAAGAATGGCCAATGCTTCCTTTTCCAAACGGGTTTCATTCAGAAGTCGATGTCTAATGTAGAAATCATAATAAGCTCGCATAAGGTGCATTTCAAAACGCCAATTGTTTGAGGTATTCCCCAGTTGGCTTGCCAAAAGCTGCCAAAACGAAAGGGTGGCATCGACAGATCCATTGGTGGAGAGGGCACCACGCCAATTGTTTTCCAGAGCAAAGAGTGCATCGGCCCCGGCATTCGCAAGGTTTGACTTGAAAAAGAAACGGGCATAATCTTTGGCAATTTCCCGGACAGAAAGGTCGGGTTCCCAACCAAGGAGGGACCAAACGGCTTTGTTGAAATCGTCGTGGACCCCATCGGAATAGGTAAGGAAACCATTCGTGTGGCGAAAAAGCAATCGATAGACGCCCGCCATATCATTGGGACGGGGATTGACCGGTTCCCTGCCCAAAGTCATTCCAAAAGCGGGATCCCACCAGGGTACGGGGTATTGGCAACGAATGGTGTGGGTAATGTCCGGGTACCAACGGATAGGGTACTTTGCGGGGAGCCGATTCCGGGTTTCAGCAAGGGATGGGGAACTTGGTCCCATGACGACTCCCCCCAACCAAAGGGGACGATTTTCATTGACATAGGCGTAAAAATCATCGACATCGGCTTTTTTGAAACCTTGAAGGGAAAGCCAGACCTTTGCTTTGGGGTGATGGGTGGCGAGGGTTTTGGCCATTTTTTCCAGAAAGGGTAGAAGGTTTTTGGCATGGTTGTCGCCTGGGTCTCCACCCGGAACAAAAACCGCATCGAGTCGTTTGCAGTTTCGGTAAAAATCGTCCTGTTTTTTGAGAAAGGCCGCCTCTTTGGCTAAATTGGGCACCTCAAATTGTACGGGTACCCAAACCCAGTGATCGAGGTCGTATTTGGCACAAAGTTCACCGAATTTGAGGTTCATTTCCCCCCTTGGTATTTTCATATGGGGGGAATCATCGGAGTCCTCGAAGGGAATGTTCTCTACAGCATTGGCACCAAAAATGGCCATTTCCCGGAAATATTGATCGAACTGGGCCAAGGTCCATGCATCCCAACTGTTGGCCCGGGCACGGTAACCAATTTGGTGGCCCCGCAAAGGGACATTGGGGGAAAGGGTACATGAGAATTGGGCATCCAGCTTTACCTGACCCTTGTCCCAATGAAGGGTACGAAGGAATTTCCCGACTCCAAACATCACCCCACGACCATCCGCACCCAAAATTTCTACGACCGGAAGGGTCTCTTTATTGGGCTGTCCCGGAATAATGCGGATGCTAAAACTTTCGGGTTTGGGTGAGGCAGTGGATTTGTCAAAGAGCCCAAGGCGGACGATCGTATTGGCGGGCCCGGATGCCTTTTGGGTAATTTGCCATTTCAGGCCGGTGCGTTTGGCGATTTCTTCGCTTAGGATGTCTGCGGCAACCTTTTCGGCTGGGGAACGCTCCCCTTGGCGGACGACTATGACAGATCGACTTAGGTCAAGGTCTTGTGATCGGGCAGAAAACCCATTCAGGGAAAGCACAAGGATGGGAAGGAACCACCGCAACATGATAAGCAACCCCCTGAATGCATTGTTTGTAACCATACTAGGGAAAAACGGGGGAAAATGGCCTGAAATCAGCAGGGGTTTTCCCGTCATGACGGCAATGAACTGCCTTAACCTTTTTATCCAAATTGGCCCCTTAGGAAAATTCCTCTCGCCACTTGAGCCAAGAACTTCGAAAACAAAGAAGGGTTCCCTGCTCACTCATTGATGGGATCCCAAAAGGGCTCCTCCCTTCCCTCACTTTTTTCATTGGAAGGCCCAAGATTGCGGGGTTTTGGGATGTTCCCCTATAGTTCATTAATGGTTGGCCCGATTTTTTTGGTTTGTCCCCATGAATAAAACCCAATCGCTTTCTCCAAGCTCTCTGATGGGGACCGCTTGGCTTGTGGTTGTCCTTCTCCTCCCTGTGGCTTTGTTGAATTATCTCGACCGGCAAATGATGGCCACGATGAAATCTTCGATCATGAATGATATTCCATCCATTGCGTCCAATGAAAATTGGGGGTTTATGCTGGGCCAGTTCAAATGGGTCTATGCGTTTTTAAGCCCGGTGGGGGGAGTGGTCGCCGATTGGTTTGGCAAGCGGGTAACCATCTGCACCAGCCTGTTTGCCTGGAGTGCCATCACCTGGTGGACTGGCCAGGTGGAATCCTACACATCCCTTCTCTGGGCCCGGTCGCTCATGGGGATAAGCGAAGCGTTTTACATCCCGGCAGCCCTCGCCCTGATTGCAAACTTTCACAGTGGTTCCACGCGCTCCCGGGCGGTTGGGTTGCACCAGACGGCAATCTATGTTGGCCAGATTGTTGGCGGATTTGGGGGATATGCTGCGGATAATCCTGCCCTGGGCTGGCGCATGACCTTTGAAATATGCGGTTTGGCAGGCATTTTTTATACGGTTCCTTTGGCCGTTTTATTGCCCAACCAATTTGCCTTGGCAAGGGCCTCGGTTGACCCTGAAACAAAACGGGGCCATGATTCCTGGATTTCGCTTATCAATGTTTCATTTGTACTTTTGGTACTTTATTTCACCTTTCCCGCATTGGCAGGTTGGGTAATTCGCGACTGGATGCCGGCCATTTTACAAAAACAGTTCAACATCACCCAGGGAATGGCGGGGGTCTCGGCCACCCTTTATTGGCAGGTCGGGGCGATCGTCGGGGCCCTTCTGGGAGGTTATGCTGCGGATCGGTTAATGAAGAAAACCATTCGTGGGCGCATTTGGATCAGTGCCCTAGGGATGGTGCTTATCATCCCAGCCCTTTTTGGGGTGGGAAACGCCCCAACGCTTGTATATGCCGTGTTGTTTTTGGTTTTGTTCGGACTGGGTTGGGGAATGTTTGATACCAACAACATGCCTATCCTTTGTCAAATCGTTCGACCCGAGTTACGAGCGACGGGATACGGCATAATGAACTTTGTCAGCATCAGCTGTGGTGCCTTTGCCGACTGGACCTTTGGGATACTTACGGATCGTCATTGGCCCCTTAACCAGATTTTTGCGGTGTATGCCTCCTTTGCAGCCCTATCCGTGTTACTTGTTTTACTTATCCGACCCAATCCGTTAATAAAGGACTCAGAGACCCCATGAAGTATCCCAAGATCGAAGGTTTTGTCGCCGCAACCTTTACCCCTTTTCAGAACGATGGCTCCCTGGATTTGGCCGGGGTAGAACCCATGGCAGAGCACCTTTTGAAAAATGGGGTGAAAGCTGCCTTCATTGGCGGGACGACGGGCGAAAGTGCCTCACTTACCTTGCTTGAGCGTTTGGACTTGGCAAAACAGTGGATGGAGGTTACCTGCGGAACCAAACTTGGAGTGATGGTCCATGTAGGATCCAATTGTTTGGCCGATTCAAAAACTTTGGCTGCCCAAGCGGCCAAATTGGGGGCGATGGGAATTTCGGCAGTCGCCCCGTCTTATTTCAAACCTCAGACCATGGAGGATTTGATCGCTTGCGCAAGGTCCATTGCCCTGGCTGCCCCGAGGCTGCCCTATTACCAATATGACATCCCCATGTTAACCGGGATAACGCTTTCCATGTCTGCATTTTTGCATCAGGCGGCGGATAAAATTCCCAACCTTGCAGGGATCAAATATTCCAACACGGATCTGGTAACTCTGCAAGAATGTCTGGCCAATCCTGATTTCGATATACTTTCGGGAGTTGACGAGGCATTGCTTGGGGCAATGGTTTTAGGGGTACAAGGGGCGGTGGGCAGCACCTATAACTTTGTGGCACCCGTGTTTCATCAGATGGTTACCCATTTTTCCAAGGGTGATTTGGCGGCAGCCCGGATCGAACAATTCAAGGTGGTGCGATTTGTCCGGGTCATGTGCAAGCGGGGATACTTTGGATCCGCCCGGGTGTTATTGGACATGATGGGTATTAAAAGTGGCCATCCCCGATTGCCCAACCGAACCCTTTCTCCCTTGGAGAGGCAGGAACTCGAGGCGGAGATTTTGAACCTGGGTTTTGTGATTAAGGGTTCTTGATCAATCCGGGATAAACGAAAAAGGGACCGGAAGGCGTTGCCATCCGATCCCACGATAGTTTGGAAGGATCCTGGTTAGGGAATCAGCTTGATTTCCAGGCTTGCTCCGCTTGAAACAACGATGGTGTGGTCTTTGGAACCATCCCTGTAACTAACGGGAACCTTGGCCGTGGCAGCACCGCCCTTCATTTGAAAGGAAAAGGCGTATTTGCCTGCCACTGCTTTGGATTTGAAGGAACCGTCGGCTCCAAGTGGAATGATCGCCGGTTTTCCCGAATCGAGGGGTTGCAGGTGCATCTCCACACCCCCGATGGGTTTGCCGGTTGCGTCGGTGACTTTACCGGAAAAATCGACGGCATCGGCAATCGGTTTTCCCGATTCCCCACAGCCGAGTCCCACAAAAGCAATCAAGGTTACCAAGAAATATCTCATCTGATTCCTCACCTTTTTCATAGATAGTTGGTCTTAGTCTAAGGAATATACGGTGCCGTCGGATGCACCCACCGCGGCTTTAATCACCAAGCCATCAGTGGCTTCACGGATCGTGCGAACGGATCCATCACACATGGCGGCTTGAACAAGGCCGGTGTGGAAGGCAAAGGGTTCATCGTTGGGGCCACAGTTGTTGACGGACCATCGACATTCGGCGGGGCCACCAATGATGGAATTGTTGTTGTTGACCTTGGCGGTTCTATCACCCAGGGATTTGCTGGGACCAGAGAATCCGTTGGTTGCGGCATCGGGATCGGCCCAAGCGTAAACACGACGGGCATTTCCACCAAGTCCATCACCAGGGGTTGAGTGGCCGGGGGAGGCTACGGGAGAATTCCGGGCGGAACCCGCACCAAAGGTGCTGACACCATAATGAGCGCGACCTGCGTCCTCAACAACGAGGATGGTGTTGAAGGATCCATCCAGGATACTGGAAATCTTGGCCCCTTCGGCAGTAAGAGGACCAAGGAAGCGACCACGGTAGGCACCGCTTCCGGTTCCTACCACACGGGCCCTGGTGCCTTCGTCCACATCGCTAACCGCACAGGCCATATAGTCGATTGGTCCAAGGTTTTCGCCATTGCCACGGGCTGCAGTACCAATTGGAGTGGTGGGACAAACAAAAGTTTTGACTTGGGTTTGTGCTGCCAACCAGCCCGAAGGATAGGCGGGATCATCATAATCCAGTCCCTGATAACCCAAAGGATGAATCAAGGCCCGGTTGTACCCGGCGGCCATATTGTTCGAGCTGGTATCGAACATTTTGTAAGTATTTTCCTGTTCGACATAGGGCAGGATTTGAGTACACCAGGAGTGGATCATGTAAAGGGTGGTGTTGGAACCGGTGGAGTCGATTTGGCCGGGATGGGGGAGTTTGCCTTGGCTGGATTCGAAGTTGTGAAAGGCAAGTCCGATTTGCTTCAGGTTATTGGAGCACTGCATCCGGTTTGCTGCTTCGCGAACCTTTTGGACTGCGGGCAGAAGCAGGCCGATTAATACAGCGATGATAGCGATTACAACCAGGAGCTCGATAAGCGTAAATCCCTGGCGCTTGCGTGAATGAGACATGCAGGTTCCTCTGAAAGTACTTGTCGGTTGGCGAAACACCGCCCGCCGGACAACATTAAGATTAGCTAAAGGATATGTTGGCCATGTGAAGACAAGGTGAATCTTTCATGAAGATGCCTTTTCCAAAGGCCAAGGGGCTCCGGGCCATGGCTTTTCAATCCCTAAAAACCAGGATTATTGGCGAGACTTCATGGTTTAAGCCCCAGGGGTGGTTTTTCTAAAACACTTGGTGAATGGGGGAGGTACCCTGATCGAGAAAAATGGGTTGATTGCTGGCCGTATAGAGTGGTTTTGTCCTGTCGATTCCCAGCTTTTCATAAATAGTCGCGGCATAAGACTCTGGGGTATAGGGATCACTAAGCACCTTGCCTCCCTCCCGATCGGTGGCGCCGATGACTTGGCCGCCTGGAACCCCGGCCCCTGCCAAAGCGATCGAATAGGCATGATGCCAATGATCGCGCCCCTGAAACTTGTTCAACCGTGGCGTTCGGCCAAATTCAGTAACAAAACAAACAAGTGTTTCCGCCAAAAGGCCCCGTTCGTCCAAGTCCCTGATCAGGGCAGCAAAGGCCCGGTCGGTCGATCCCATCATCACCCAATGGCCTATTCCGTACCGCCCCTCGCCCCCCCCTTTGTCCCGAACCGTCCCACAAGAACCAGGCGTATAGATAAGGTCGTGATGGTCCCAATTGAGGTTACTGCCCCCGGGAACCTCCGGAGTAAGCGGCCATCGGACATCCACGGTGACAAAACGGACCCCGGCCTCGATCAGCTTTCTACCCACCAAATAGCAGGCCCCGCGGTGGCCGGCCCCGTAACTTTTTCTCACATGCTCGGGTTCGCGGGAATAGTCAAAGGCTTTGGCAACCTGATCGCTTGTCAGGGTGTCAAACGCCTGAGCATAAAAGGGATCCATTGCCCCAGCCAAGCCGGTCAACAAATTGCGCCGACCTGCCAATCGTTGAACCGGAGTATCGGGCCGGGGCTCCAAAGGCCCCACCTTCCAATGGGGAGAAGAAAGGTCATTTCCCCCCGTTTTAAACACGCCATGGCCGGCAGCAAGGAAGCCGACGCCGGTTTGGTCGGCCTGTTCATGATTGCCTGGAACCATTACATAAGGCGGCAGGGAACGGTTTCCCTTGCCAAGGATATGGGATGCCACCGAACCCATGTCAGGCATTTTGATAGGGCCTGAGGGATGGCAACCAGATAACAAATACTTGGTTCCTTCGGGATGTCCACTTGCTCCCTCTTTTGAGTGGTGCATGGAGCGAATGACAGTCAATTTGTCGGCAACCTTGGCGGTTTCCCCAAGGAGTTCGGTAAACCGCATTCCCGGGACCCGGGTGGCAATCGGTTTATGGGGACTTCTATGTTCCACGACCGTTTCGGGTTTTGGGTCCCAGGTGTCGATGTGGGAAAGGCCGCCCTGCTCAAGAATTACCAAAACATTTTTCGCCTTGCCAAGGCTTGTGCGACCTGTCGCCGAAAGTAGTGTGGGAAGCGACAACCCCAAAATCCCCGAAGCACTTAAGCAGAGTAGGTCCCGTCGGTTGGGAGGAGGATGTCTTTTCATGGCACCGAAAGGTTGCGGAGGTTTAGGGAGGTAGGAAACCTGGCAGGGAGACCGAGGATATTCTATGTCATTGCCAGATGGGAAGCTCAGAAATGCTATCCACGACCAAAAAACGGATGGACATAACCAATGGTTGGTCGAACAAGGGTAGTTTCCCTTGGAGCCAATCCGGGCATTTTTGGTTGAAAAAGGTTGGATGTTCCGGAAAAGGGAACACATTTTGTTAAAGTTTGCCAACCTGAAGGAAAAATCCGGTCTCGATTGGAACCCATGAATCCTCTGGGCTAGAATGAAAAGACGGTCTGCTTTTGCGGACCATTTGTTTTTTGGCTCTACCGGTTCGGATCTTTTCATGAAACCTCGATTGCTTTGTCCCGGCCCGACCCCTGTTCCCGAGGAAACTCTCCTTGAGTTGGCCAGACCCGTTACCTTTCACCGGTCCGCCCAATTTCGATCCGTTCTTGGTTCCGTGGTGGCCGACCTCCAGCAAGTTTTTTGCACAAAAAACCCAATTTGTGTGCTCACCAGCTCGGGAACCGGGGGAATGGAAGCGGCCCTTACCAATGTCATCCGGCCAGGGACCAAGATCCTTTGCTGCATCAGCGGGCGTTGGGGGGAACGCTGGAAAAACATTGCCAAGGCCTTTGGGGCCATCGTTATCGAAGTGACCTGTCCCTATGGCGAAGCCAATACCCCGGCCCAACTTGCCAAAGCCCTTGCGGAACATCCCGATGCCGCCGTCGTCACCGCAACCTTGAGCGAAACCAGCACCGGGGTTCGCAATGATATAAAAGGCTTGGGGGCGGTGGTCAAGGACACAAAGGCTGTGTTCATTGTCGATGCGATCTCCGGCCTTGGGGTAATGGAGTGCCGAACGGATGACTGGAATATTGATTTCTGTGTAACGGGATCGCAAAAGGCGCTAATGCTTCCTGCTGGTTTGGCATTTGTTGCGGTGAGTGACAAAGGATGGAAGCGGGTGGACGAGGTTTTAACCCAGGGTCCAGCTTGCTCATTTTATTTTGACCTGCGCAAATATCGGGAAAACCTGAAGAACAATGACACCCCTTTTACCCCCGCCAACACCCTGATCAAGGCTCTTTCCCACAGTTTGGCAAGGCTAAAAACCGAGGGAATGGAGAAAGTTTGGCAGCGGCATGAACGAATGGCCGCCGCCGCCAGAGCTGCCGCAACGGGACTCAACCTCAAACTTTTTGCCAGGGTCAATCCAACCGCAGGCCTTACCGTTTACGAGATTCCCAGCGGGATGGATGGGTCCGTTTTGTTGGGTCGGCTGGAAAAAGAGCATGGGATTCGGATCGCAGGTGGCCAGGACACCATGAAAGGCAAAATCATTCGGTTGGCACACATGGGATACATTGATTTCTTTGAGGTCCTTGCCGCAGTTTCTGCCCTGGAAATGGTCCTTGCTGACCTGGGTCACAAGGTAGAATCCGGTGCAGGAGTGGCAGCAGCCCAAAGGGCTTTTTCCTCGTGGAAGGCAGGAGCCTAGTCCCATGCCCAAAGTACTGATTTGCGATAAATTGGAAAAACCCGGGCAGGATTTATTGATTGCTGCAGGGATTGAGATCGACAACAGGCCAGGCCTGAAGGGTGAGGAACTCAAAGCCGCACTTGCAGGAGCAGATGGCTGTATCGTCCGGTCCGGAACCCGATTAACAGCAGATCTACTCACCAAAACCGGCAGGTTGCGGGCCGTGGTTCGTGGCGGGGTGGGGGTGGATAACATTGATGTTGCCGCAGCAACCCGTTGCGGCGTTATCGTCATGAACACTCCTGATGCAAACACCATTTCCACGGCGGAACATACCATTTCGATGCTGATGTCCATGGCAAGGCTCATCCCGGCAGCAGATGCCTCAATGAAAGCCGGGAAATGGGAAAAAGGAAAATTCCTGGGAAGTCAATTAACAGGCAAGACGCTTGGCGTGATTGGCCTTGGCCGCATTGGCCGCGAAGTAGCCCGTCGGGCAGCATTGGGCCTGGGCATGAATGTCGTGGGCTTCGACCCCGTGCTGTCTCCCGCCGCAATTACCCAAATCGGTGTCAAAGCGGCCGCTACGGTGGATGAATTGTTGCCCCAATGCGATTTCGTTACCGCTCACACTCCCCTAACGCCCGAAACCACCAACCTTCTTGACAGACGACGGATTGCCTTGCTTCCCAAGGGTGCAAGGGTTGTTAATTGCGCAAGAGGCGGAATCTATAACGAAGCGGCTGTGGCAGAGGCTTTAACCTCTGGCCACCTCGCAGGGGCAGCATTTGATGTCTTTGTGGAAGAGCCTTTGGTCGCTGGACACCCGTTTTTGAATGCGCCCAATATCGTCCTCACCCCCCACCTTGGTGCCGCAACCATCGAAGCACAGCTGCTGGTCGCCCAGGAATCGGCACAGCTTTTGGTGGACTATCTTACCAAGGGCCAGATTCGCTATGCGGTAAACATGGTGGCTCTTGATCGGGCCGAGCTCGAGGAATTTGCCCCCTGGATTGATTTGTCCCGCCGATTAGGGCTTTTGTCGAGCCAAATGGCCCGCGGCGCCATCAAGAAAGCTGAGTTGCATTATCGGGGCGAGATCGCCTCCAAACCAACCCGGTTGATCACATCCGCTTTTGCAGCGGGCCTTTTGGAAAACCATTTGGAACAGGTCAACATTGTCAATGCCCGGGTCTTGGCCACCGAAAGCGGTATGGAAATCATCGAGCAATCCAGCACCCAAAAGGGTGATTTCAGCTCCCTGATCAAGGTTGTCCTACATACCGAAGCAAAGTCCTATACCATTTCCGCAACTACTTTTGGTAATCAGTACTTACGGCTAGTACAAATCGGCCATTACAAGGTCGACGCTCCCTTGGACGGTGTCCTATTAATCTTTTCCCACCAGGATGTTCCGGGCCTCATCGGTTTCGTAGGCAACATCATGGGAAGGCATTCCATCAACATTGGTGGCATGAATGTCGGCCGGGAAACCCAGGGGGGAGAAGCGATCGGGGTCTTGAACCTCGATGCCCTGCCCCCGGAGGCTGCCGTAAAAGCCATGTTGGACAATCCCCAAATTACCAGTGTTAGTTTGGTCAAATTGCCCGGGGTTGGCATTCGCCCCGATTGGTTGGCCTAGGGAAACAGGCTTTTGCCATCATTGGGACCTTCTTTTGCGGGGGGTGCCACTCTATTAATATTTCGTGAAATTTCTCCATTTACGGATTTTTATTTCACAAATTCCGATTATAAGCGTATTATGAAGTGTAGCACTTGTTCCGATTGGGATAAGTTTGTGCAGAGCTTTGCGGTTCAGGGAAGAGAATCACACTACGAGTAGGGAGGCTCACAGCGGAGGCTTTGTGCTTTGCTTTGAGGGCTTCCCATGAAACGATCCATCCGACAAACACAATCGAATCGAAAGACCCACCGTCCCACCGCTCCCAAGGTCCGGAAGGTAACCCGTTCCAAGGATGCGGTACCAGGGTGGGCCGATATTCAGCATTACAGCGTACCCGTTTGGAACGGCCTCCCTGGCCAACCAGGTTCCCTTCCCGAATCGTATTAACAATTGAATAGTCGTTTCGTAGGGCAGTGCTAAAACAGCCTGCCTTGTTGGTAAAGCGAGGCCAGGTCCATTGTAAGTGCCACCGCCATGTGCAGAATTGCCCCAGGCCAAATCGAACCGGTCCTCAAGCTCATTAACCCCAAGCCAAGACCGGCAAGTATCGCCGCAAACGCCTCGGGGGTGGGCTTGCCCCAATGAATCATGCAATAGGGCACCATGGCAATCGGGACGGCCAAGCTTCCAACGGTTCGCGAAAGTCGGTAAAGCAAAAATCCACGAAATAGGCTTTCCAGCGCAATGAATTGGACCAGGTAAAAGGCTTCCCAAAGGTAGAATCGGGGCCAAAGGCTCACCCCTTCGGGAATCCGGTAAAACGGATACCGGTTCAAAAATTCCGTTTGCCTGATCGTCCAACTCAATACCAAAACCATAATCAAGGCAAAGCCGGCATAAATGGAAAGATGGTTTTTGGTTTTACCAACCCTCCAACCCATGTTTTCAGGAATCGAAAGGCCACTCACCAAAAGCCAAATGAGAGGCAAACCCAAATAGCCAATGATCGTGACGCTTGCCCACCAAAGGAGATCGAGGAGTCTCCAATCCTCTCCCGACATCGACAGTATGCTGGCCGACCCTGAGGAACAACCCAAGGACCTTGCTACCCACTCGAGCACCATTGGTCCGTTCATTCTTGCGGTATAGTGGACCCAAGTGAGCATGGCAGCCAACAAGGTCAGCAACAACCAGGATTCGCGGGTCGACTGGGGATTCGTATGGGGAACGGGTTGGGGGTCCCAAACCATTTTTGCAAGGATCTGCAATTCACCAAGGATACCAGGTTGGGAAGGCAAAGCCTTGGTTGGCTCAGGTTTGGACGGCATCGAACAAGACACAGGATAATGGTCCAAACAGCAGAATGGGTAACCATGCAGCAAGGGCCGGGGCAAGGATATTGGCGTTACCAAGCATTTGGAAAACCTGGATACTTATAAAGAACAGGCCGCATAAACCCAAACAGATGCCCATGGAGATGAACATATTGCGGCTTTGGTCGCCAAGGATCACACCCAGCCCCATGATTACCAAAATCATCCCTAAAACGGGTCGGGTCAAACGGGAATGAAAAAGCACAGCCATCCCGGCCATCTTGGTGGCATCATTTCGATGCAGTTCCTGATAAATGCGAGGTGTGGATTCAAGGGTGTACCAGGCCGGATCCTGGGTAAGCTTGGCAAATGTGACCTCACGGACCTGAAGGAAATAGTGACCGATATCAACCGGTTCAAGGAGTTTGCTTTCCCGGTCAAAGCCTTCGATTTCTGCCGGATTGGTTTGCAATAGTTCCCATTTTCCACCACGCCCGCCCTCCGGTTCGGGGTGAAAAATAGCCTGTCGGGCGGTAATATGGATCAAATTTCCCGCCAGGGATTCGGGAATGGTAACTCTCAAATTGGTCACATCACGGTTGGTGCGACTTGCTTTATCGCCCTCAATATGGATGCCATTTGTCTCATAACTGCCCCGGACTGCCATGGGACCCAAACCATTTGGATCCTCCTTCTGGCAAACCAGTTTTTCTGCCACAAGGGGTACAAATATTTCCTGATTGAGGATGGAAAGGCCAAGCATGGCAAATGCGCTGAACAACACCGGGGCAACAATGCGGCCCGTGGAGACCCCCGCTGCCAACAGCGGGACCTGCTCGTTGCAGCGTTGCATCCAGGTTATCGTAAACATCGCCGCCAGCAGGAGGATCGCCTCACACAAATGGTCGAAAATCTGCAATACCCGGTAGCTGTAAAAGGTGCTGATGTCGAGAAGGATTTGCTTGAACCCCCGACCTTTTCCTGTGAAATCGTCAAGGTTGGTAAAAAGATCCACCACGATGTACAAGGTCAACATACTGGTTAAACAAATGGCATACGCCCGGAAAAAATTGCCCACCAGTTGACGATCAATCAGGGTGATCATGGAGCAACCCCGATGTTTGTCCGCAAAGGTTTTTGGTCCACCCCAACCAGGGCTTTTCGCACGCGAGGTTGGTATTCCAGAACATATTCCCGAACATAGTCGTTGGCTTCGGTGCAGGCTTTATCGCCATAGCCATGATCCCGCATCTCCCGATGCGCCTGATCCGGGGACCAGCCTTCGTATTCCATCCGATAAATGGCAATCAGAACACCCGTTCGGTGAAGGCCTGCCTTGCAATGGACCAACATCGGATAGTTTTCTTTGTCATCGTAGGTCGCCAACATTTCCTCGATCACCTTGGGGCGATCGCCTGGTTTCGCATTGCGACTGATCAAGTCAGGCATGAGGTGGATGTATTTCACACCCATTTCCGCACAAAGGGCTTGCTCCTTTATGGTGGAGTGGTCATACCATGATTTCACAATATCCGGATCGGGAAACTCATCCTGAAGGTTCACCACGCTTTTGATTCCAAGGTCACGAATGGATTGGCGAAATCCGGCCGCCGTAAGCTGGCCACTCCGATACAGTTTGCCTGGGGTTACTTCACGCAGTCGTTTGTTGAACGACCAATAGACCCGGTAATAGACGAAAACCCCTGTGCCAAACGCCAATAATAGCGCCAAGCCTAAAAGGGTTCGGAGTGGATTGGCCAGAGTCATATCCCTAGGTATTCCATTCTCAATAACGGTCACCGGAGTCCGGCCCGACTATGCCCGGTTTTGCCCCAGGAAACAAGGCCGATTGGACCCACAATGGGCAAACAAGGCAAAACAGGAGGCCTTGAATGCTCCGGCCACTCGCTTGGCCAGGCCTTTCTTTTCCCATAAGTTTGGGAGGAGGGCATCCTCGCCTTGGCACCACCTCGTTCCCCAATTTATCCGTACCATGGAGTAGCTCATGACCTGTTCCAAACAATCGTTCACAGTTGGTACCCATTTCACCGCCTGTCTGGTAGGTTTTGCAACCATATTACTTCCCACCCCGGTCCACGCTCAAGAGTCGGCACCGGAGGCAAAAATCAGTATCGGCACCGGCAAGGGTTGGGTGACTTTGGGGGAGAAGGATTTTCAGATGGTCAATGGTGACCCCGATACCTGGGTTTGGAAGGAGGAGGTCCTTGTCTGCAAGGGCACCCCGGTGGGCGTCACCAAAAGCGTCAAAACCTTTACCAATTTTGAAATGGTTGCGACCTGGCGCCACCTGAAAAAAGCTGGAAATTCAGGAATTTTTTTGTGGGCCAGCGAAGCGGGTCTCAAGGGGCTCAAACCAAACCAACTGCCTGGGGTAGGGATCGAAGTCCAAATTTTGGACCATGGCTATACCGAACAATTTGAAAAATCGTCCGGCAAAAAAGCCGATTGGTTCACCACCCATGGCGATGTCTTCCCGGTGGGTGGGTCCAAAATGATCCCTTTTGAACCCAAAGCCCCAGGTGGGTCTCGTAGCTTTCCCTCCAAAAATCTCAGCTTGGGGGTGGGAGAATGGAACCATTACTACATCCGGGCGATCGACGGCGAAGTCAGGCTTTGGGTCAATGGGGGAGAGGTTTCCGGCGGCACCAAGTGCAATCCCAAAACGGGTTTTATCTGTCTTGAATCCGAAGGGTCTCCTGTCGAATTCAAAAACCTGCGGATTCGCGAACTGCCATAAGGTTGTTTTTGTTGGGACGCTCCCGTTACCCGCCTATTTGTGACATTGTGCCGATGGCCGAAATTGTACCATGCCTTGGGGGCGTTTTCCCAACGAACTCCCAATGCTTGAAGGGTGATTTTATTCAGGCATTTCCGGTAGGCTCATGCCCAAATGCTCTCCCGGTTCGGGATGGTTGATCACCTTGGTATTTCCAAGGTTGTTGAAGGTTTCCATTACGGAGCCTTGGGCGCATATTTCTGAATCCATTCTTCGAAACGATTCAGCGGTTCGGTCCGCTCGCTTTTGGACTGGTAAAAATGGTACCCGATACTGGCCCGGTTCAAATGAAACACTTCGCCGAGTGCTTTAAGGGCAAATTGGCGATTGATCAGATACGGGTCATCAAGAGCCTTTTTGGCATCCGGAAGGAAGGCGGGATTGGCTGTTCTGATCAGGGCATTGGCTCCAATTAGCCTTACCGCCGGGTTATCGCTTTCCAGCCAACCTTTGGCCACAGCTCCTTTTCGATTGGGATACCTTAAATCAATCCGCCAATCCTCATAGGTTTTGCCATACCACTCTTTCAGATAATTCAAAGTCCAATCAATCGGTTTATCCGCATGGCAAACATTGCAGGCGTTGGGTTGATTGGCATAAAGCATATCCGGCCTGGTCGGCGAAAAAATCATGTGGGTGCGGACAACCTCTTCCAGCCCTTCGTGGATTTTGGGCATATGGCAATTCTGGCACCGATCGCCCTCGGATCCGCCCTGGTGGTGGGTGTGGGCCTTTCGTTTGGGTCCATCCTGTAAATGTTGATGACACCTTAAACAGGCAGCATCATCCTTCGTTTGCGTTTGCGCCCATTTCAAGCCAATGGGTTGGTGAGGATTGTGGCAATCCACGCACTTTAATTGGGAATAGCAGGAACCATTGATCGCATCGGTATATTCCACCGAGTTCCAGGTGGACATGCCCGCCTCAAAGGTTGGCCGGCTGCCCGAGTGACACCTGGAGCAGATCCAATTGCTATTGGCATGGGTCCTTCCCGGGTCGGGTTTCTTGGCCGATTCGGATGAGGCGCCCTGCACCTCAATGGATAGAAAAGGGCTTTTGGGAACAAAATCCGGAGGAATTTTTCCCTCACTTTCAGCGTGTGCTTTGGCTCCCAAGTGACAGGCCTCGCAACTGATCCCAAGGGCCACGGCATAGCGGGGAGCATCCCAAGCCGCCATCGGATTGGCTCCTCCATGCCCCTTTTGCAAAAGCTGTTCCATTTTGGGGGATTCATCCGGATAGTTTTGATCCAGATAGGGTTTCATGGACCAGTGCATTTTGAAAGGGGCATGGGCCGTTACCTGTTGGGGCCTCCTGGCTAGCAAGTCCCCAAGGGCAAAGGTGGTATGGCAATGATTGCAACTGGTCGCATACTCCGCAAAGTGCTTCCCCTTGCCAGGGGGCTGGAAGGGGTCGGGGCGTTCCCCATCCGGGAGTTCCGGGCCAATATGGACGACCGGTACCCATTCCTTGCTTGCCAACCAATAGCCAAAAGGCAGCACATGCTCCTTGGTGTAAAAATCGTGATCTTTAGGCTCAGGGCCATCGACGAGAGTGCCCACATAGTACTGATGCGACCTGCTGCCAATCGTTTGATGGACCTGGTAGGTCCTTTTGATGGCACCCCTTTCAAGGCGCATTTGCTGGATCCCCTGGACCGTTTCAAAATGTACCTTTCCCCCAAGGTAGGCAAGGACATCCTTCCCTGAAAAATCGCCAAGAACCGTTTGGGAGGTCGCCTTTGCATTCATCCAACGATGGGGGTGGATGGACCAACCTTGATGGTTGGCTGGATGGCATTTTTTGCAGGCATCTGCCCCTACATAATCCGAAGGGTGGATGTTTGCCCCAGGACCCGAATTCAGAACGACCTGATTCCTTTGCGATTCGAGTTGATTCCACCACACCGTAAGTTTGGGAAACGATGCCAAAACAATAGGAAGTGGATCCGGGTTGGTTATTCCCGGTAAAGGGAGTTCCCCGGGAACGCCCTCGGGGGGAGTCCCCCAGGGCAAAAAGAACCAACACAACGCCGCCAAAATCCCCAGGGAGGTCAAGCAGGCAACCATTTTCCAGTGACCCAAAGGTTACCGGCCCTTTCCCATTAATCAATGCTTCCAAACACTAGGGTACCAGATTTGCCTCCTCACTGCGATGGTTTTTGGCGGATACTTTTGCTTATACACCAAGAAGTCCAAATAGGGCTCACTTGTGTGGGCAGAATTGGGTTAGACGGCTCCACCGGTTCTTACAAACCAAAAACCAGTCCAAAGCGTTCTTGGATGAATTGGAAATTGCGAATGGATTTTTTTGGGGAAAAACAAAATGTCATGAAAAAGCTTTGGTCTGGCCCAAAAAATAAACCCTGGGCAACCGGGTCAGGAAGCGATAATTCACTAGAGTTTCTTTGAGCCTGCCTGAAGCCCACCTTCCCAGGGTGGAATGTCAAAACCGTGAAGGAATATTGCCATGTCGAAAAACCCAATCCGACGGGAGTTTCTGAAAACCTGCTCCGCTTTCACTGGAGGAGGGATCCTTGCGGCCGGGGCACAACTAACCGCACCCCGGTTTTTACGCGCCAAAGACACCCACAACCGGCTGAATATTGCCGTCATAGGTAGTGGGGGCCGGGGCGGGGGCAACCTCCAAAGTGTTTCGTCCCAAAACATCACCCTCCTTTGTGATGTCAATGGTCAAGCCCTTGGCCGGGCAGGAATGGCCCATCCCAAGGCGGAACAATTCAGGGATTTTCGAAGGGCATTTGACCGATCCAACCAATTCGATGCCGTCGTGGTTAGCACCTGTGAACATACCCATGCTTTTGCCACCTTGGCAGCACTTCAATTGGGTAAACATGTCTATTGCGAAAAGCCCCTCACCCACAACATTTATGAAGCCAGAGTGATTCGTTTGGCCGCGGCGAAAACCAGGGTCGCTACCCAAATGGGAATCCAGATCCATGCTGAAAACAACTATAGAAGAGTGGTGGAGTTGATTCAATCAGGGGCCATTGGCAAGGTTTCCGAAGCCCATGTTTGGGTGGGCCGAGCATGGGGTCTGCAATCGGCAGAGGAGGCCAAGGCTCATAATGACATTGTTCATGTGATGGATAGGCCCAAGGAAACGATGGCCATTCCTCCTGAGTTGGACTGGGACCTTTGGTTAGGGCCAGCTCCCAAGCGCCCGTTTCATCCGGTCTATTTTCCCGGCCCAAAATGGTATCGTTGGTGGGATTTTGGCAATGGCACCATGTCCGATCTGGGAAGTCACTGGAATGACCTTCCCTTTTGGGCACTCAAGCTCAAAGCTCCAGTATCTGTGGAAGCAACGGGGCCTAAACCCCATCCCGAAATCGCCCCAGCGTCCATGCAGGCGACCTATGAATTTCCTGCCCGTGACAATATGCCTCCTGTCAAAATGGTCTGGTATCAGGGTGCCTACAAACCACCCTATTGGAACGATGGTTCCATTCCCAAATGGGATAGTGGGGTGCTTTTTATCGGAGACAAGGGAATGCTCCTTTCCGATTATGGCAAACACCTCCTTCTCCCCGAGAAGGAATTCCTCGACTTCAAACGCCCTGAACCATTCCTCAAAAACTCCATTGGCCACCATCTGGAGTGGATCGAGGCCTGTAAAACGGGGGCATCCACCACTTGCAATTTTGAATATTCTGGCTGGTTAACCGAATCCAATCATCTGGGGAATGTGGCCTTCCGCATGGGGAAAAAACTCCTTTGGGACGAAAAAACGATGCGAGCCACCAACTGCCCCGAGGCAGACCGCCTCATTCGGCGGGATTACCGAAAAGGCTGGGATTTAGCCATGGATGCGAAAAATAATCCTGACAGCCTTGAGACCCTATAATGAAAATCCATGGTCAGGGCCCCTTTTTCAATCGGTGCCATCTGGGCTGGGCAATCCTTATCTGGACAACTGCCTCATCCGTTTTTGCCACCGAGCCGACCCCTGAAACCCTACGCCTTGCTGTCAACAAATCTATGCCTTTGCTCCAAAAGGGAATGGTCGGCCACACCCAGGAACGGACCTGTTTTGCCTGTCATAACCAGGCAATGCCGATCCTTGCCTTAACCACCGCCCGTGGGAAGGGGTTTGAGGTAAGTAACGACCTACTCAAATCCCAGGCATCTTTCATAACCGAATTTCTCGAAAAAAACAAAAGTCGTTACCAGGAAGGGCAAGGCCAGGGAGGTCAGGTCGTCACGGCCGGTTATGCCCTCCTGGCCTTGGAACTTTGTGAGGGGAAACCCGATTCCCTTTCCAAGGCGGTTTCAGAATATTTCCTTCGCTACAACCAGGACCTTGATCATTGGCGGGGGCATTCCAATCGCCCTCCTTCCGAAGGGAGTCCATTTACGGCAACTTATTTGGCCATTCGCGCATTGCAAAAATTCGGAGCACCCGATCAAAAAGAACGAATAGAAAAACGCATCAGGGAGGTTCAGCAGTGGCTGCTAAAGGCCCCCGCAAAGGATACCGAGGATCGCACTTTTCGTTTGTGGGCGCTCATGGCGGTCCAGGCAGGCAAGAATTCCTTGCAGGCAGCGGTTGCTGAATTGGTGTCTTCCCAGCGCGAAGATGGTGGTTTTGCCCAGCTGGACACGATGAAAAGTGACATATACGCCACGGGACAAGTGCTTGTTCTTTTGCACCTTGCAGGAGGTATGGCAACCAGCGACCCGGTCTACCAGCGTGGCTTGGCCTACCTCCTGAAGGAACAATTACCGGACGGGTCCTGGCATGTGAAAACCCGAAGTGTTCCCATCCAAACCTATTACGAAAGTGGTTATCCCCACGGCAAGGACCAATTCATTTCCCTTCATGCGGCCAGTTGGGCAACCACGGCGCTGGCGTTGGCCTGCCCGATACAACCCCAAACGGTGAAAAGCAATAATCCACCCAAGGTGGTTAAACCCATGACCAAACCTGAATTGGAAGGTTCCCCTAAAAAATAGCGAAAGGATTGTGGGAAAGGAGGATGTTCAGGTAAACAATGAAAAGAATCTTTCCCTCATTTGCCTCTTTTTTGAATCGTTTTTGCCAATGCTTCCAGTTTATCCGTGCCAATCCGCTGAACACCCGCTTGACGCTGGATTTTCCAACATTCAGGAAGGTCAGGCGCTCCCCAAAAACGAAGTTGCTGGCCAGCCAAGGCAGCTTTTTTCCCCATCGATTCCAGACGGATTCGTTGATCCTCGGGCATCGGGCCCGTTCCTTTCCAGGAAAAATGTTTGTTCCATGGTTCACTCACCCATGGAATCACATCGGCTTTTCCCGGGAACCCAAGGTCACCTATTCGACCATCAAGCCTGAGCAAGGGTTGCTTTTGTTCCAACACCCACTGGCGGGGCATATTACCCGACAATAACACCTTCACCGGTTTTTGGTCTTTGTCCCCTACCCGCTGAAACAATTCGGGGAATCGAAGCAACTCCGCCTCGATTGCCTTGGCCGTGCCGAGCCCATCACCTGATTTGATATCGACCATGAGCCACATGGATTTGAGCCTGCCCTGTTTGTGAAGGTTGGACAAGGGGACAAGGTAAAGGCTTGCCAAGGTCCGATCCTCCGAAAGGGAAAAATCAAAGTGACCCACCAAAAGCTTGTCCTTTTTGAGAAATACATCCGCCTCCACGCTATCAAATCCTTGCTCAACCGCCTCCATTAAAGGGCGTTTATGAAGGTAGTCATTATGGGCGTGAAGGCCGGGTAGCGTGACTTGCTGGATTAAAACTTGGCAAAGAAGCAATACAAAGGATGCCATAAATAGTTCCAGGCATAAAGGCGAAATTAATCTTTGGAAAGGATGCGGGCACTTTGATCATCCGTATCTTCAAGCCACCCCACCGCCGTCGTGTCATCGCCAAACCTTTTTATCCCCACTTCCCGAATGGATGCATCGGGCACCACTTCAAGGGGTGTATAGCGGGGGTGGTGCGATTCCTTGTAGGGATTGTTGCTAGCCGCATTGTAGCAACAGATCATCGACCAACGGGGATGATCCGATCGATTCTGATCCGAGCGGTGCAGCAGGTTGCCATGAAAAAACAACCCATCGCCAGGTGCCATTTCCACAAACTCCAAAGGCAGGCGCGTTAAAAGCTCCTGAACGCGCTCCATATCAGCACCTGCCTGGTCGCCTGTCAGGGTATGGTCCATTCGGCCGCAATCGTGGGAGCCACTAATCACCTGAAGACAGCCGTTTTCCCGGGTGCAAGGGTCTACTGCAATGAACAGGCTGGCCATATGGGGAAAAAGGCATCCATTCTGGTACCAATAGCCGTAGTCCTGATGCCAGGTCCAGGCGCCTCCCACCTTGGCATCCTTCATGATCATTTTGGAGTGATAATGGTATACTTCGCCACCCAGGAGCAATTCCATCGACCGAACCACCCGTTCACAACGGGCAAACATCCCATAGATACCCTGACCAGGATGGTTCCAGAGAGCCAGCCGGACACTGCCCCCAGCACCATCCGCCCTGCCAAAGGAGTGTTGGTCCAAAGTGCGGTCTTCCCTGGCACTTTTTCCAAGAAGAGCGATTTCCTCCGGGTCAAACATCCCAGGCACAAGGACGAATCCCTTTTTTTGGTAATCGCTAACCTGGTTCGGGTCAAGCTTTGAAAAAGCCATGGCAAGGCTCCAGGCAAATCGCAATTAGAAAAAGGTTATCCTACTGTTTGCCCAGGATTTCGGCATAGGCCCGGGTCAAAGGTGACCTTTCGGTCCATCCCAATGGCTCATTCAGAAAGTAGGCCAATCCTGGCAAACCTACCTGGCTGGAGTTAACAGAGATTCACTCCCTATTTTTTTTCCCAAATGTCCGTCAACAGCGTGTGGATTTCCGGTTCGTTTTCCTTGAGTTCGGCCCGATTGAAAGGATAAAAATCGTTGACCCCAAAATAGGCTTCGGTCATCTCGGCGAAAAACTCCATCGGATTGGTCAAGCCATAGTGTTTGACCCTGTTTCCATTGTAAAGGAGGGCTTTTTCCCCGTGACCTCCCTTTTTGAATCGTTCGTAGGCCTCGATAACCCGAGGGTGATTGAATCCGAGGACCTGATCGTGGTAGGCATGGGCAAGTTCATGGAGGATGACCCAAGGTTGCTCATTGATGTTCCGCCTGGTCGGCAAATCTTTGGCCCGGGGTAAGTGGACACACTTGGCAAGATCAGGAGAATACCCATTGTCCAAAAGCCATTGTTTGCCGGGATGATACTGCATCGGGCCCAATTTGCCGTGATCCAGGTCCAAAACAATCACCACCGTTTGCAACTTTTTGAGTCGTTCCGGGGGAACCACCGCACAAATATCCAGCAACTTGTTTTCCAAAAAAGTGAGACAGCGGTCGACCAATGGTTTATTGGCTTCCAAAAAAAGTCGATCATCCACCCGAACTGTCCACCCCTGGATTACCTTATTTGTTCGTGTCTTGGGTAAGGAAGCATCATCAGGTTGGGTCTTTTTTTTCGGGGTTGGTTTTTGGGTAATCAATTGCACCATGGTTTTCCCCAGTGCTTCGCCCACCAGAAAATAGGTTTCGGCATTGCCAAATTCGTGGTGCCCGTGCCCTGGATTGGGAGACTCCTCGGGTTTGCGTACAAAGGAACCCGTTTCGACAAACAAAACATTGCCTGAAAATTCGGGGAGGGCCGCACAGCTCGCTTGGGCCTTGCGAAGGGTATCCCATGCTCCGGGGGCCTTTACCCAAGGCCCGGTGAGTTCTCCCACCACCACCGGCAAACGGGGAGAATTAAGGTCTTTTCGTACATCCCGAATCAGGTTGGCCAGGTTTTTTTCATATTCGGGAACTGCTTTTTTGGGATCCACACCATCATTCCATCCTTGATACCAGACAAACCCGGCCAACTCCACACCCTCGCTCTTGTAGCCGGGAAACTCCTTTCCCAAATTTGGCAAGGCATCCCGTACTTGTTCGATCATTTTTGTATAATAGGGACCAACCCTGCCACCTGAACTGGGTGGCCGGAAATCAGTGTAAAGGCTTTTGCCTCCCCAGGCCGTTTTGATCAAAAGAACAGGTTGGGCAAGGGCATTTCCCACCACATGGCCAAACTCAAGCTCCGGTCCGAAATGATGTTTGTCTCCATAGGGAGTAAACCCCAAACCGAGCGGGCCGACCCTTAAGGGAGCTCCTTCCGGTTGATACCGGACCCAGACATCCCTTCTGGTGGCCCACGCACCAGATTCGTCTCTTAAATGTTTGAGTTTCGGACCCAATACCGGGTCCCCCATGAGGGACAACAAGGTGCCACGGCCCTGATTGTAGACTTTGCCAGCAAGGTCAACCACGGCCTGGCCCTCCATGTTGGATTGACCGGCAAGAATGAACACCTTCCAGGGTAGTGGTTTTTCCACGACCCTGGGAGCCTGCTGAAATAAAAATACAAAAAAAATCCCTATTGTGGACAATGGCATGGTGCGGATCCGTGAGGGCTTTGATAATGGTCTAATGTATGGATACAGGGCAACGGTTTGCGAACAGGAACGAAATCAGGAAATGATGGAACGCCTCCGGGCAAGGTAATCCCAAACCACAAACCGGTCCAAATCGCGCCCTCCTGTAAAAATGACCCGGCCCTTGGTGGATTCCGCCAAACGGTAGGCAAATCGGACATCCTCCTCGGTTTGATTCCAGGCCGAAAGAAGAAACAAATTGATCACGATTCCGTCCCTGGCACAGGCCTTCGCCTCCCGCAAAGTTGCGTTTTCGGTACGAACATCGGGGGGATAGAGCATGTAAAGATCCTTTCCTTCAAAGTGGGCGGTAGGAAGACCGTCTGTTATCAGGATAATTTGCCGGTTGGGAGTGTCTTGGGTGGAAAGGAATTGTCGACCCAGTTGGAGTCCATGTTGGATGTTGGTGAAATGGGGAGGGAGGTCCTGCTCGGTAATGTTGGGTTTGGACATATCCGCAAATAGGCGAACGATGGGATCATAAAGGGTGACTGGCTTTGGCAAAAGGGAAGCAATTTCCCCAATGGCACGAGGTTTGGCGACCGTGTACATCTCAATGAATTGCAGAAAATCCCCGGGGTATTCCCGCCGAATCAACCCTTCCAGGGCAAGGGCCATCCTTTTGACATCCATATAAAGGCCATCGTAACGCATGGAGCCGGACATATCAAGGAGTACGGCGGTAGCACATTTGGGTTTATTACGGGTGGAATGGATTACCAAATCCCTGGTGGCTAGCCGAAGCGGATGTCCTTTTCCCCCTTGGCCCCCTTGGCGGACAAGGGCGTTGACAAAACTCTGGGGGATGTCCAATTGGCTAATGGAGTCGCCATATTCATAGGGGCGGGTTACCTGCGTTTCGACCGAACCCTCTCCCTCGATATTGACATCATGGCGACCGGTTTTGGAGGGGTTCAAATCGCTATAGATTCTGGATAACAGTTTGGATTGAAACAAACGATAGGCTTTTGGGGTGATTTCCATCCCCCCCTTTTGCGATTCATGAAGGCCCTGTTCTTCGGCCAACCGCCTTGTCAGATTTTGGATCTGCTTTTCCACCTCGGTCAAATGGGAGATGTCCATGGGCTCGACAAACTGGGACAGGGCTTCACGGTCGATGATGCCAATTTGGGATGTCTTCGCTGCTTCTTCGATCTGTTTGAGCAAGCGATCCAGGGTTTCAAGCGATTCCCTGATTTCAATGGCTCGAGGTATGTCCAGTGCCTCCTGGCCATGAAAGGCGTATTTTTGGGCCAATTCCTCCACCTGATACCGTTCGGCAACGGCCCTTATGAGCCTGATCAAGTCGAGGGAAAAATCACTCCCCTGGTCCTCTCCCTTTTGGGTAGACTTGTACCAGAGCAGTTCGAGGCCTTCGATGTCCCCCTCCTTTAAGGCCCGATGAAACTCCTTTTGCCAAAGGAGCGGGGGGGTTACCAGCGTTGTCCTTTTGCTTACCTGGGCAATGGCATCCTTTGTTACCGTGTCCGTTTGAAAGGTGGCAAGGATTTTTCGTTTTTTCGCCAAAAGCAACTCTCTGAGAGCATCCAGGCTTGGCCCCAGTCCCCGGATCTGGGAAGAAGTCAAAGGAATCGCCCGTGCCAATTCTTCCTTGCTGAGATTTCGGGTGTGGCCAAATTGAAGCAAGTGTTCAAAGGCCGTGCTTACCATATCCCCTTGCGGTTGATTTGGCGGCGGACACTGGATCGGGTCAAAATGCTGGTACGCATGGATGATCCCACCTAACGGGGGTGTCGGCATGACTTTCCTTTGCATCTTGGAAGGGCAACCATGATTCTAGATGCCCGTGGTCGGGTGACCTGGTTAAGCCATGGCCATCCTGAAAAATGTCACCTATCATTGCAGGAAACCTGAAAAGGGTGTATCACCCGATTGTTTTTCCCCCTGAATAGAGCCCTTGGTTTTGCAATTTTGGCTAACCTTTCCCTTTGGGAGAATGAAGTTTCCCCTTTTCCAACAAAATCTTTTGCTTCTGGAACCCATGGGCCCATAATTCCAAAATAGCTTTTTTGTACTACCCTAAGGAACCATTCCGTGTCATTGACCCGTCTGCTGGATCGTTTTCTTGCCTATGTGAAGATCGACAGTCAGGCCGATTTTCGAGCCAAAACCTATCCCAGTTCTCCCGGTCAACTTCTGGTAGGCCAACTACTCCTCCAGGAATTGCATGCAATGGGCCTTGAGGAAGCATACCAGGACAAAAACGGCCTGGTTTATGCCCTGATCCCTGGCAACCCGAAGGCTCCGGCCATTGCCCTTGTCGCCCATGTCGATACTTCGCCGGAATCGCCAGGCGGTGGCGTTCTCCCCCAGGTCATCAGCCGGTACGATGGCACAGATATTGTACTTCAAGGATCGAAAAAGGTGCTTTCTCCATCCCGGTATCCCGAACTGTCCGCTTACTGTGGAAAAACCCTGATCACCTCCGATGGTACCACTCTGCTTGGGGCGGATGACAAGGCTGGCGTCGCCGTGATCATGGAAGCCGCCCAAAGGCTTTTGGAACAACCCCTTAATCATGGACCCGTCATGCTTTTGTTCACCTGCGACGAGGAAATCGGCCACGGCGTGGACCATGTGGATATTGAACAATTGGCAGTCGCCTGTGCCTACACGCTGGACGGGGGGCCCTCGGGTGAACTGGACATCGCCACCTTTTCCGCCGATCGGGCCGAGGTTACCTTTACGGGAATCAACCTCCATCCAAGCATAGGCAAAGGGAAAATGATCAATGCCGTCAGGCTTGGAGGCATTTTTCTCGACCGCTTGCCAAGGCACATTTTGAGCCCAGAAACCACCGAAGGGAGGGAGGGATTCATCCACCCCTATGAGATCCAGGGCGGGGTTGCCCAAACCAGAATCTCTTTGTTACTCCGGGATTTTCAGGCCTCCGCACTCGACCAACAGGAAGCCATGCTCCAGACCTTGGCCCGGGAAATCGAAACGGAATTTCCCGGAGCAAAGGTCGAAGTGACCAGGCATATTCAGTACCGCAACATGGCCGAGGGCATGGCCAGGGAACCTCGGGCGGTCACCCTTGCCGAACAGGCCATGAAAAATGCAGGCGTGGTTCCCAACCTCACTTGGGTCAGGGGCGGAACCGATGGCTCCAGGCTCACCGAACGAGGCCTACCCACCCCAAACATTTTCTGTGGGGAACACAACGCCCACTCTCTTGATGAGTGGTGCTGCCTGGAAGAGATGGAAGAATCGGTGTTAACCGTATTGGAATTGGTAAAACTGTGGGCCAAAGAACGACGGTAACCACCACTTGCCTGCGAGGTTCCAGACAATGGTTGAACCCTCCCACCATCGGCATAGTCTATACTTCGACGACATCCTCCCACCCCGCTAAAGGATACCTTTCATGACTACGAAGCTTTTTCGGGCCAAAACGCCAATCATCACCCAAACCAAACTGTTCATCAACAATGAATGGGTGGAGCCGATGGACGGTGGCACCCTCGACACCATCAATCCCGCCACGGGGGCCAAAATCGCCACGGTTTCCACAGCTGGGGTCCGGGATGTGGACAGGGCCGTCCATGCCGCCCGTGCCGCATTGGAAACGGGGCCATGGGGCCGCATGGATGCCGCCACCCGGGGCAACCTCCTATTCAAGCTGGCTGGCCTTGTGGAAAAACACGCTGAGGAGCTGGCCGCTCTCGAAGCATTCAACAGCGGCAAAACCATTGTCGATAGCCAAGGGGATGTGGGTGCCGTGGTAAACTGGCTCCTCTATTATGGGGGCTGGGCCGACAAAATCGAAGGCAAGACGGTTCCTGTCCGCGGCAATTTCCTGAGCTACACCCTCCGGCAGCCTGTCGGTGTGGTGGGCCAGATCATCCCCTGGAATTTCCCCTTGCTGATGCTGGCATGGAAATGGGGCCCCGCCTTGGCCTGTGGCAATTCCATTGTGATGAAAGCCGCGGAGCAGACGCCGCTTACAGCTCTCCGAATGTGCGAATTGGCCCAGGAAGCCGGTTTCCCTGCCGGGGTGATCAATATGCTCAACGGCCTTGGCGAGGTTACCGGCGATGCCATGGTGGTACACCCCGGAATCGACAAGATCGCCTTTACCGGCCATGTCGAAACCGCCAAAATCATCCAGAAACGAGCTGCGGATACCCTCAAAAGGACCACTTTTGAACTGGGTGGAAAAAGCCCCAATGTCATCTTTGCTGATTGCGACATGGAAAAAGCGGTCGATGGGGCCTTTCACGCCATCTATTTTCATTGTGGCCAATGTTGCACGGCGGGCAGTCGGCTTTTTGTGGAAAAAAAGATCCAGAAAGAGTTCGTGGAAAGACTGGCAGTCAAGGCCAAGGCCAGAAAGGTGGGAGATCCCCTGGAAAGCTCTACCCAACAGGGGCCCCAGGTTTCGCAGGAACAGTTGGACAAAATCCTTGGCTATGTGGAACTAGGCAACAAGGAAGGTGCCAAGTTGGTCGTGGGAGGACAACGCAAGGGCACGGAGGGCTTCTTTGTCGAGCCAACCATTTTTGACAATGTCACCGACAATATGAGCATTGCCAAAGACGAAATCTTTGGACCCGTGGTCAGCGTGCTTCCTTTTGAAGATTTCGATTCCATGCTGGACCGGGCCAATCGTACCCAATACGGCCTTGCCGCCGGGGTTTGGACCAAAGACATCAACAAGGCCCACCTCTACGCCAAGGGGGTCAAAGCGGGTACGGTTTGGGTCAACTGCTACCATGTTGTGGACACAACCACCCCCTTTGGAGGCTTCAAGATGTCCGGCCAGGGGCGTGAAAATGGGGAGGCCGCCCTGGAACACTACACCGAAACCAAAACGGTAACCGTGAACCTGGATTAAAAGTCAGCTTTTTTGATTCTCTCCAACAGGGTGCAATTGCACCCTGTTTCTTTTCGCACCGTCGTCCCAATACCTTGGCAACGGATTAGGCGGGCGGAAAGTATCGGCTCTCATTCCCTCCTGAAAAGGGCGCATTGGCCCCGTCCGTTAAGGAGGGTGGAAGAAGGTTGCTTAGCAGCTGTGATCGCTAACAAAGAATCATCCCTATCAGAAACCATTAGAAACCCTGGATTTGCGTTATAAATATAGCCAATTCGCCAAAATTTCATTTTTTCTTGAAAAGATTCATCCAAAAGCTAAGGGCCCAGCGTACTATACTTTGAGGGCCTTCAAATTGTCTGAATGGTTCATCTTGTTCATCTTGTTCATCTTGTTGCAAAGGAAATTTTCAAATGCATAAATTCTCCGTTTCCCGCACCCAATCGCGCTTGGTTCTTGAACAACTGGAACAGAGATTGACACCTGCCAGTTCCGTCTTTGAGGATCAGGTCACCAACATTTTTCGCTTTGGCCTCAACCGAAATCCCGAGGCGGAAGGACTTCAAGCATTCGTGTCCAGCTTGGAAGCAGGTAATTCCCTGAAACAGGTGGCCAATGCCATTTTCCAATCGGAGGAGCACCAACGATCTGTGATCACCTCCTATTACCGGGCGTTTTTGAACCGGGAACCGGACAGTGCCGGTTTGGACGCCTTCCTGGGAGTGGTGAAGGAGGGGGCCAGCTCCGAAGAGGTTCTGGCTGGCTTCCTGAGTTCGGCCGAATACACAGGTTCCGAAACCAGCGATGAAGCCTATGTGGAACTACTTTATCAACGGATTTTGGGACGAAAGGGAGATGAACAAGGCACAGAGGCCCATTTGAAGGCGCTTCAATCGGGCGGAAGTCGTTTTGGGGTTGCACTAACCTTTCTTACCAGTAGGGAAAACGATGCTACCGAGGTGCAGAATCTTTATCAAAAAATCCTGGGTCGGGACCCCTCTGAGGAAGAAGTGGCCGGTTGGGTTGGCCAATTGGCCCGTCCCGATACCGACCAGGAAGGTGTGATGGTCGGTTTCCTTTCCTCTTCTGAAGGGGAAAAAAGGCTGGGAGCGGATGTGGTTTTTGGAACCCTTTTAGGAAGTGAAGGTTGGTGGTTAAGGAATTTGGGAATGGATTCCCTGCCCGGAGCATCAATGGATGAAGAGTCTGGCCAAGCTCGAATTCAGGATTTTGTCGATCGGTTCCGGGCGGTGGAAACATTTTCCAATCCTCTCAACCCGGGCCAGGTGGTTGCCCAGTTGCGAGAAGGTAAATTCCCCGACCCCGACGCAAAAAATAAACTCCCCGACAGACCACTTTCAGGCACCAACGGGGCCTCGGCTTACCCAGATGACTTTCGCAATACCCCTGGCGCCCTGCAGGATGATTTAGCCAACATGGGGATAGAAACAAAGCCCCAATACACGAAATTGTTTGGACGCTGGGCGGGGAAACCGGAAACCTTAAAGGCCTCAGACCCCTTGAATGTGGAATTCGCTTTTAGCAAATACACGCTCTCCCATTTCTTTGGCATTGAGGTGGATGCCAATGGGTTGATCACCAGTATTGGAGCTGTTTCGGCATCGGTCCTCTTGGGCAATGAATCAGTGGCCAGAACGCCAGGTTTTGATCCCTTGAAAAACCCGCTTATCGGGCAAAATATCGAAACCTTAAAACATGAGCAGTTGGGTTTGTATCTGGCAGGGAGGGTTTATAACGATACAACGAAGGGCCTTTATGATCAACCCCGCATTGCCCATTTCGGAGTGCTTGCTAACTCTTTGGAACTTCAGTACCAAGCAGCAAAAAACTACCTGTACGGTTTATTGAATAATTACGCCAACAACCCTTCTTATAAAGAGACCTTTGCAAAGGCCAAGACCTTGTTCGGCAGCACCCTGGAAATTACAGCCAGCACAGCTGCGTTTGGAATACAAGCAGGACAAATGTTCAAGAGCAAGTTCAATGCGGGCTTTATTTCGGGCGGTGGTTATGTGAGAGGTGAACAAAATATGTTCGGACTAATTTCCGCTCTCGTCCAGGCGAACGAATCACCAGGTGTAACGGTAATCTGGAAAGCACCAGTTGGCCCTGACTTTACATATGTTGGCATCAAAAGAGTGGATAGTGGAAATCCGGTGGAAAAGGTCTTTACGATGGACAAAACTCCAACGAATTATACGGATGGTTACCCTTCTATGGTCCACTATGGAGCTGTGATGAGTGCCACCCCTATTGACGACCTAATAAACGATCCAAAAGCCTGGGGGGTGACCGACCAAACCGGCATTATGGGGTACGAGCGCCACGATGAGACTCATTTGCAAAAGGGTGAGGGAACTTTACCAACAGGGGAACCAGCCTATTCCTACACTTACGAGGGGTTGGGGAACGATCAAACGCTCAAAATGAACGGAAGTTCTTCCTACCGGATAGCGCCGCCTACGCCAAACGCATCGGTTGATCCGATTAAGGTGACCAATGAAGGATATACGGCCCCTGGAGATGGGAATAATGACCAATCGGTTATTGCCGACCAAAAAATCGACATGTCCGCCTTTGAAAAAGCGCCTACTAACATAAATGACTTCAAACAGGCCTATGATAACATGTTCTATGTGGATACCAGGAAGGCACCATTTAAGATCGCTCATGTCTCCGACAAGAGTTTTGTTCCCCCGACCCCGGCGGAGGGGGGCCTTTACATGTATTATGTCAACGGGGCGGGGGGAACGGTCGCAGGTGCGAATAAAATCATTAATTCGGATTCCGGATTGTATGGTCCTCCTGGTAAGTACTCCTATCGTGTTAATGTCGCTAACCTGGACATCTTGGGCCAATCAGCCGATCCAAAAGTATTTGGCGAACACTTTATCATGACCCCCCTCCCGCCGCCCGCCCAAGGAAGCGGAATCATCGATGCCGGTGGCCTGACCGCCAGCCTTTCTTTAGAAACCAACACTTCCCTAACCAAAGTACTTTTGGGAAAGGGCACCAACCAGATCGATGCCGGTAGCGTGGGGACCGGGATCCTGTATGTAATGAATTCCGGGATGGCCGCCGGAGTCAGTTCCACCGTGTTTAGCGGCTTGCGCCTGGGAATCGATAAGGTGGATCTGACCAAATTTGGTGCGGTTAAAAATCTCACCCTCAATGTGATTGCGGCTTTTAACAACAAGGTCGGTAATTCCTCAACGAAGGATCTATATCCCCAATACACCAATACGGTCGAGGTTTCGTTCATTGCAGGCGGGAAAGCCTACAAATTCCTGGTGCTGGATGCAGGACAAACCCCAACCGAGGATAGTGCCTTGGTGGCAGCTGTTCGTTCCTCGATCCAAGCCTGAACGGGACCATTGGCTCGTTAGGCAACATGGCAATCCAAGAAAGGCCCCTGAACCATCAGGGGCCTCCTTTTTTTGGATACTGAATATCCTTCAAGGATAATAATGCCGTTGGCACGGCTTACTTTCCCGGAATCAGTTCCAGGCACACCAAACGGTCGCGGCCCCGGACATAAAGCAGGCCGTGGCTAAGGACCGGGGCGGCCCATGCAGGGTACCGTAACAACAAACGCCCGGTGCCATCCACCGGATCGAGCCTGGCCAACTCGGTAAACTTGTCCTTGTCTGCCCTAAGGAGGTGCAAATTCCCCCGTTCCCCAAGCACCAACAATTTGTCTTCAATAGACAACATTGAGGTCCGGCCCAAACCGGGCTCCCGCCACCGCACCTTTCCGGTTTCAAAATCAAGTGCCCTAAGCTCAGCGTTCCCCTCATGGCGACCAGAACAACCATAAAGGACTCCCTCGCGAAGGATGGGAGTGCTCCAATGGGATTGAAGGGACTTGTTTCGTCCCCGTTCCTCATCCGACCAAACAACTTTGGGAGTACCTTGTTCCACCTGAAGCAGGACCGAACCTGGGCCATAACATTCGGACAACAGGATCCGATTGCCTGAAACCACAGGGTTGGTAGCATTGACACTTTCCAGGTTTTCCGCCCGCAAAGGATAATGAAAAAGTTCCCGTCCGGTAGCCGAGTCGAGGCCATAAAGGCCTTGTCTTGCAAAAAGCAAGATTTGCGATCCTGTAAATCCTGGTAAATTGGCCTTTGCGGGACTGGCGTAACTTGCCAGGGCATTGGTCGATTGCCAGAGGATTTTGCCCGTGGAGGCATCAAAGGCCACTGCCCCCGACCCATTGCCTTTGAGTGCCCTAACATCATCATCAGTTGAACCGGGGGGACTTCCCCCGACTTGCACGATCACCCGTTCCCCATGTCCATCGCTCACCACCAGTGGGGCACTTCCCGCCCCGAAAAAATTTTGCACCACCCCAAAGGTCTGACGGGTGTCCACTCTCCAAAGTGCTTTACCCGTGGTGGCATCCAGGGCAACCACTATTCCCTCAGGGCCCATATGAAACAGGCGATTGCCACGGATAACAGGGCTGGCCCGGGCTCCCCCATCGTAGCCATATTTGTCCTGGTAATCACTTTTGTATTCATGGGACCAAAGTTCCTTTCCCGTTTCGGCATTCAGGGCGAAAACGCGCATGCTGTTGGCAATGCGTTCCGAAAGAAAAAGCCTGCCTCGGGAGATAACAGGCGGGGCATAACCCTCCCCCAGGGTTTTGTTCCACAAGAGAGGCAGGCGTACCTCGCCTTTGAAATCAGGCAAGCCTTTTTCAGGGGAGGTGCCATTTCCCATTGGGCCGAGGAACTCCTCCCAATCCGAAGCACCTTGGGGCGCCAATCGACTGCGTAGGCCAGGAGGTGATTCGGACAAGGCGGTTGGCTCAAGCCCTTGGCTACTCAAGCAAAAAAGCCAAAACCAAAAAATCATGGATTCCCCCGTTTCATCCACACACCACAATCATGAGTTTTTGAGGTTATAGTTCAACAGGCCTGTTTTCGCAAGTCATAGCCTCTGTTCGGGCCGAGTCCTCCTGGAACAAACCTTGGAGAAATCGCAACTTGACAAAACCTGGCCCTAATGGGGTCGCCCCAAAGGCATAGAATTTTCGGTATAAAGGGCCGAATGGCTGCTGGAAACCTGTCCGGTAAAGGTAAACCCATCGCCAAGGGGGAATGGATGAACCATTCAATCGCCAAGAATCTATCGGATTTTGTTAACCGGGTTGCCTTGTTCCGGTTTTTGGTTTTACCTTTGGTTTTCGCTTTGTGTTCCTTGGTAGGGGCCACCGAAACTATCCTAAACCTGTCCGACTCCAAAGCGAAGTCACCCCCTGGCAAGGCAAAACTCCGTGTATTTGTGGAAACCGATGCCGGGGGAGATCCGGACGATGAACAGTCGATGGTTCGTTTTCTCCTTTATGCCAAGGAATGGGACATCGAAGGGATTATCTGCACCCTCTCCGTTGCCCGAAAGGGGGAGAACCTCAATCCGGAAAGAACAGGCCTTGGTATTGTCAGGAGACTCATCCAAGCCTATGGCGCCTGTTTCCCTAATCTGTTGCTCCATGACCCAGATTATCCCAAGCCGGAATGGTTGTTGGAGCGGACGGTTTCTGGCTATGAGGATAGCGAGGAAGGGGTAAATCGGATCGTAGCTGCGGTGGATGCTCCGGACCCCCGACCCATTTGGTTTATGAACTGGGGCACGGCAGGTTCTGCGTCCAGCAGCCTCAAACGGGCTCTTGACAGGGTTCTCAAAGAGCGAGGTCCAAGCGGTTACGCTGCATTCAAAAAGCGAATCTGCCTCAGCAGCTCGGACCAATTTGGGGAACACACGACCAGGATCCTCCCTCCCTTCCCCATCTGGGTGGACACCTTTCGGCCTGAAATGGACAAAAGGCGATGGTATTGGCGTTTTTCTGCCATTACGGCCAAGGCCGGGGGGTTTGACATCCAACGGGACATGCTAACCGGGCATGGGCCGTTGGGTGCCCTCTACCCAACGAATACGACCCATAAGCAAAAAGAGGGGGATTCGATGTCGTTTCTGTATCTGGTGCCGACCGGCATGAACGATCCCCGCCACCCCAATTGGGGCAGTTGGGCGGGCCGCTATGGTCCCAATCCCGCCCAAAAAGGTTTGCCCTATTACTGGGCAAATCAGCCAGACACCTGGCAAGGGACGACCCATCGCGAAAACAGCCTGATTCGCTTTGCCGTGGATTTGCAAAACGATTTTCGGGCCCGTCTGGAGTATTGTGTAAAGCCATTCAAAGGGGCCAATCATCCACCGCAGGTTATCCTTAACCAGATCCACGGGACTGAAATCGTTCACCTGGCGGTTACCCCGGGGCAATCCCAAAAAATGAGTGCGGTTGGGTCGAAGGACCCGGATGGAAACGCCCTTTCTTATGATTGGAGGGTCTATGCGGAAGCAGGATCCTATCCAGGAAAAGTAACCGTTCAAAACGCTAACAACCCAGAGGCGGAAATAACCCTACCCAAGGATTTGGGGTCGGATTCGATTCACATTCTTCTGACCGTGAAAGATTCAGGAATTCCCTCCCTTACGAGGTATCGCCGGGTGGTATTCACCGCAAAATAATGGGCGTTTTGCGTTTTTGGCAAAGTTTTTTTGCCCTCGATTGGTAGCCAGGCAACTCCAAGGGTTGAGACACCCCCCATCACCTCGGCCAATACGGAAACAAACAGGGGGGGGGAGATTGGCCAATAAATGCTGGCAAAGGGCTTATCGTTTGTGGTATATTAAACCTACCTGCCTTGCCCTTTTAGGGATACCTGATTTATGTGGCCACTTCTTTTCCTTTTGGGAACCGCCCCGCCGCCGGATTACACCACGGTCATCAAGCCCATTCTTGCCCTTCGCTGTCGTGCCTGTCATGGGGGCCTGAACCAAAAGGGGGGATTACGAACCGATACGGCGGCCCTGCTTCTTGAAGGTGGAAACAGCGGCCCATCCCTTGTGGCGGGAAACTCGGCAGAAAGCCCGCTGGTAAGGCGCATTCAAAAACAGGATGGCAAACAACGGATGCCCCCTGAACACGAAGGGGAGATGGTCAGTTCCACCGATTTGGATCTGATCCGGCAATGGATCGATGCAGGGGCCAAGGCTCCTGATCTGGAAAAAGCGGAATCCGATCCCTCGAAACATTGGGCATTTCAACCTCCCAAAAAGAGTGCCATTGGCCCTGGAAACCCCATCGACTCGATTTTGGAAAAAGCCCGATCGGAAAAGAAAATCCCGACCACCTCATCGGCAGCCTCTGGTTTATTATGGCGGCGCCTTTTCATTGACCTGACGGGATTGCCGCCCACCCGGGAGCAACTTGCCATTTTGGCTAACCCCAAAACCATTGCCCAAACCGCCGATACGCTGTTGGCCTCGGATGCCCATGCCGAACGCTGGGCCAGGCACTTTATGGACATCTGGCGCTATTCGGATTGGTGGGGCCTTGGGGCGGAGGTCCGAAACAGCCAAAAACACATCTGGCATTGGCGCGACTGGATCATTGACTCGATTCGTAGGGATAAACCCTACGACCAAATGATTCGGGAAATGTTTGCCGCCGATGAGCTTTACCCGACGGATCAGGAAAAGCTCCGGGCCACGGGCCTGCTCGTTCGGCCCTATTTTATTTTTAACCGAAACTCCTGGATGGAAGAGACCATTGAACATTTGGGCAAGGGATTTCTGGGCTTAACCCTCAATTGTGCCCGTTGCCATGATCACAAATACGATCCCATCAGTCAGGTCGATTACTATCGGTTCCGGGCCATATTTGAGCCTTACCAGATCCGCAGAGACCTGGTGAAAGGGGAATTGGATCCCGAAAAGGATGCCGTGCCCCGCATTTTTGATTGTAACCTCGACCTGAAAACCAGGCGCTTTATCCGTGGCGATGAGGCCAATCCCGATACCAGCAAAGTAATGGAACCAGGCGTTCCAACCGTTTTGGGGAAAATACCTTTTGACCCCAAACGGATCCCTTTGGCACAACAGGTTCACCAACCCGGTTTGAACCCAACCCTCGTTAAAGCCTACCGGGAACGGATCCAGGGGCAACTCAGCCTGGAAGAAAAGGCCTTGGCGGCAGCTAAAATCACCCTGGAAAATGCCAAGACTCCCCCAACCACCAAACCACCCCAAAAAAGTCCAACCCTTTTGACCAAAGGCTTTGCCGACCCCAAATTGTGGAAGGTACATAGCGGAACATGGTTGTTGGCTCCAAACATGGCTACCCAATCCAACACCAAGGATCTGCGCACCGAACTACATTATTTGGGAGCACCCCTGACCGATTTTGAACTCAAGGCCAACATGCGCATCACCGGAGGGGATCCCTATCGCTCCGTAGGATTTGCCTTCGATGCCTCCGATGCCAATGAAAACCTCCTTTATGCAAGTGCCCATGCACCCGATCCCAAGGTCCAGTTTTCCACGATTCGTGCCGGAGTTGCCAGCTACCCGGAAAAGGGACGGATCGCAAAACCGATAGTATTGAATCAGGATTTTACCCTGCGAATACGGGTCCAAGCGACCACCATGCTTGTGGATTACAATGGTTCCCAAATCCTTCATTACACCCTTCCCATGGATCGTAAACCCGGCTTGCTCAAATTGATCACCTATACCGCCACCACCCAAATAAACGATTTTGAACTTTGGGAACTGCCGACCGGAATCCAACTGGATAACAAAATTCCAAGCCTTGAAACCCTTGCCAAAAAGGTAAAAGCCTTTGAGGCCAAATGCCTGGCGTTGCGTGCGGAATTGGCCGGGTTTGACCCGGTGCTTGCCGCCATGCGCAACCCGTCGGCCTCCAACACCCAATCCGCCGCCAAGGCCCAAATCGAGACCGAATTCCTGACGGCCCAAGCTGACCTCGCAAAAATGGTTGGCGAAGGGGTTGCCCTGGAAAAAATAAAGAGTCAGGAAAAAACCGTTCTGGACTTGGCCAAAAAGAAATTAAACCCGGGCACTACTTTCAAGCCTCTTGTTGGATCGTATAAGGCTAAGGAATCCAATCAGGAATCCCAGGAAAGCCTCGACAAACCCTTTCCTACCCAAAGTTCCGGTAGGCGCACTGCTTTGGCCCAATGGCTTACCAGTCGCGAACACCCTTTGACCGCCCGGGTCATTGTCAACCATGTCTGGACCAGGCATATGGGCCAACCCCTTGTGAAAAGCGTCTTTGATTTTGGCCGCAAAGGAAAGGCCCCCATCAACCAGGAACTGCTCGATTGGCTCGCCCTGGATTTGATGGAACACAATTACAGCCTGAAGCACTTGCATCGAATGATTGTCACCAGCAATACCTATGCCTTGGCGGCCGATCCCCCCTTGGACCATCCCGGTTGGAAGCTTGATCCGGAAAACAAAACATTTTGGTACAAGGTTCCCCAAAGGCTGGAATCCGAGTCGATCCGCGATGGGTTGTTACACCTTTCCGGAACGCTCGACCCCAAGGTGGGCGGGCCAACCCTATCCTCAAACGACTCCCAATCCAGTCGCCGCAGCCTTTATTTCTTCCATTCGCACAATGAAGACCAGCGGTTTTTGGCGCAATTTGATTCACCGAATGTGCTTGATTGTTACCGGCGTGAGGAAAGCATTGTTCCCCAACAAGCCCTGGCCCTTTTCAACAGCAAAATCAGTCGGGACCTCTCCCAAAAAATTGCCGATCGGATTGCCCCTAAGGCATCCATGATGACGCCTGATGATTTTGTGAATCATGCCTTTCAATGGATATTGGGACAACCCCCAGGCAGTTTGGAAAAACGAGTTTGTGTCCAAGCCATGGAGGAATGGTCCAGGTCAACTCCCAAGGACAGTCAAAGACCGAGGACAAACCTCATTCACACGCTGATTAACCACAACGATTTCATTACCTTGCGCTAGGGGGATTTGACATGATTGGCCCCATTTCATTGGCGAACCGTAGGCACTTTTTGGGTCGTTCGTGTTTGGGATTTGGTTCCTTGGCCCTAAACGCCATGCTTTCCCAGAAAGCACAGGGAGGGTCGGGGCTCATGCCCCACGCCGTACCCAAGGCCAAGTCGGTCATTTGGCTTTTCATGAACGGAGGCACCAGCCATCTGGAAAGTTTCGATCCCAAGCCCGAATTGGACAAATATGCGGGAAAAACCATTTCGGAAACACCCTATAAGGATGTCCAAAATCCCAATAGGTTCAAGGATTTGAGAGTCGTTGCCAAGGGAGATGCCAACGGCCAACAACGGCATCGCTTGCTTGCCAGGCAAATCGGGTTTCAGAAAAGGGGGCAATGTGGCATTCCCGTTTCCGATTGGTACCCACACCTTGGGTCCATGATTGACGAAATGGCCATCGTCAAATCCATGTGGACCACGGATGATAACCACGGCGCCCAGACCCAATTCCATTCCGGTAGACATATGCTTGATGGGGAATTTCCAAACCTGGGTGCATGGGTACATTATGGTTTGGGGACTCTCAATGAAAATCTTCCCCAGTTCATTTCGATGGGAACGAGGGAGTATTGGAACAAACGCGATGGCCATTATCTTGGGCCAAGCCATGATGCGGTACCGGTCAAGGTGGATACCGCCAACCCGCTCGATTTTGGTCGTCCTGAATCGGACATGACCTTTGCCGAACAAAAATCCGCCTTTGGCCTGTTGGACAAATTGGGGACCATTGCAGCAACCAGGCGCCCTTACGATCGGGACTTGGAGGCTCGGTTGCAATCGTATGAATTGGCGTTTCGCATGCAAAAGTCCCTACCCGAGGTAATGGATTTTGCCAAGGAAACCGAGGCGACCCGGAATCTATACGGCCTCGACCGGTCGGAAACCCGGCCGTTTGGACAACAACTTTTGGCGACAAGGCGGCTGGTTGAAAAGGGAGTGCGGTTTGTCCAGATTCAACATGGGGGAGGTGGTGCCGGGGCGTGGGATGCCCATGAGGGACTGAAGGGCAATCATGCCACCCTTTGCCAACAAACCGACAAACCGATGGCGGGATTATTATTGGATCTCAAAAGGCGCGGCCTGTTGGAAACGACCTTGGTGGTATGGGCCACCGAATTTGGCCGGACCCCGGGAACTCAAGGGTCAACCGGCAGGGATCACCACCCGTTTGCCTTCAGCATATGGATGGCGGGGGGCGGCATTAAAGGGGGCGTTGCCCATGGAGCCACCGATGAAATCGGTTTCCACGCGGTTGAAAACCGGCACTATGTCACCGATGTCCACGCCACGATTTTGCACCTTATGGGGCTTGATAGCAGAAAATTGGAGATCCCGGAGCGTAAACGGCTGGAGATAGACCATGGCCAGGTAATCAGGGAAATTTTGGCCTGACCCTGTTTCAAAACGGTTTGGATATACCAGGCTGATTTGCCGTCGAACGACAAACCGTGATTTTCTGGGATCAAGGACCTGGCCTAATCAGAATGGAATGCTCTCATCCCGATCAAAAAATGATTTTCCTGGATTTTTAAACCAAATTTGAAACTCTTAAGATCATTTTCCCTTGATTTTGGAGTATGTCGAGGTCAAAACGGCCTGTAATCCGGACTTTTAAAGCTTATTTGACTTTTTTCCGGGGAAAACCCTGTTTTTATGAATTCCCCTCCTTGGAGGGGTGGCAGGCGAAGCCTGACGGGGTGATGCCTTAAGAAACACAAAAATGGGAGGGAGTGGTGGCCCAAGTTAAGAACCACCCCGCCCTGACGGGCACCCCTCCATAGAGGGGAATAATGGCTAATCTTTTGTAATGCAATCCCCTCCTTGAAGAGGATTGGTAGGCCCGATGTTTGCATGCGGTTTTGGATTTTTCCCTTGAACACCAGGTTTTCATGGTCCGAATTGCGTAACTTGGGTTAAGATAAAGGTGCCTGCCTCTTTCCCGATCCTTGTGCCCCGGTGTCACCCTTGAACCTGAACAGGATACCCTGGTTCGCCTTCCCCTTTTTGCCAAAGGAGAAAGCCCGTCTCGTAGGGGTAGTAATTGTATTGGCCCTGTTAGGCATGGATTGGCCAGCTGCCAGGGGAGGGGACCTTTGGTCGCTCAAACCCTTGACCAAGCCACCGCTCCCGGCCACCGGGAATCCAAGCCAGGGCCTTACAAACCCCATCGATTCCTTCGTAATGGAAAAACTGCATTCAAAAGGCTTAAAACTATCCCCCCCTACGGACCGGAGGAGCTTGCTTCGCCGGGCCTATTTTGATGTTCTTGGGTTGCCGCCGACGCCAGCGCAAATGCGTACTTTTTTGGCGGACCCCAACCCTTTGGCATGGGAAAGGGCGGTCGATGGACTTTTGGCTTCCCCCCACCATGGCGAGAAGATGGCTCGATTCTGGATGGACATTGTCCATTTTGGTGAAACCCATGGCCATGATCAGGACCGGATTCGTCCCCACGCATGGCCCTATCGTGACTATTTGATCAAGGCGTTCAACGATGATAGGCCATGGGCCCGTTTCGTCAAGGAACAGCTTGCTGCGGATCAGGCTTACCCGGACCGTCCCGACCTGATTCCTGCCCTTGGCCTCCTTGCGGCAGGCCCATGGGATGAAAGTTCCCTTCGGGACATCCGGGAGGATACCATTGATCGTGAGATGGGGCATTATCTGGACCGCGATGACATTATCACTACGGTAATGTCCACCTTTCAGGGTGTGACTGTCCATTGTGCCCGCTGTCATGACCACAAATTTGACCCCGTTGGTCAGGAAGAATACTATCGGCTGCAAGCGGTATTTGCCGGGATCGGTCGGGGCAACCGTGGTTTTGAGCCCGACCCCATCAAGGCGAAACAACGCCAACAACTTGCCAGGTTAAAAGCCGAATTGGAAAAAGGGGATCGTAAACTGTGGTCTGCGGAATTGCTTGCCCGGTTGGATTCCAAACCTTTTCAACAAAAGCTGCTTGCATTGGAAGGAAAGGTAACCAGGCCACTTTGGCATGGCTTGGATATCGAGTCCTTTACGGCAAAAAATGGTTCAAAACTGGTGAAATCCCCGGATGGATCCATTCGTGCCGAGGGGCCAACCCCCCTGACCGAAATCACCACCATCGTGCTCAAAGGACCAGTTCAAAAGGTTACCGCGCTCCGGCTGGAACTGTTAACCGATCCATCGTTACCTCACAATGGTCCCGGCCGGTGCAGCAATGGCAACCTGCACCTGAACGAATTCGTGGTCCACAAACGGTCAGACCTGGGAGATGAAAACCTTCTTTTAAGAGGACCATTGTCTGACTTTGACCAGGAGGGATGGACCATCCAACATGCGGTGGATGGCAACCCCGACACGGCTTGGGGAATCCATCCCCGCGAAGGGGAACCCCACGAGGCCCTATTTCCCTTGTCGGTGCCGGTTACCCTAAACGCAGGGGAAAGCCTGGTGGTTCGCCTTGACCAGACTCATGGAAGGGAACACCTGATTGGCAGGTTTCGCCTTCAGGTCACAGAAACACCCGGCCCGTTTGCTGTCGCCAAAGTCACCAATGCATTGCGGGTTATTATCGCCAAACCCCTCGCCAGCCGGTCAGCAGCCGAATCCTTGGTGATCGAAAAATACATCCTTGACCAGATGGTAGCCGAAGAACTGCTCGCCTTGGGACCGATGCCCATGGCTTTCGTTGGGGTGCCCGATTTCGAGGCGGATGGCAGTCACAAACCTCCTAGAAAGGCAAGACCCGTCCACCTTTTGAAACGGGGGGAAATCCGCAGGAAATCGGATATCATTGGTCCAGGCTCGCTGGATTGCCTGAATCATATGCCCCTCCCTCCGGGTGAACTTTCAGAAAGCTTGGCCCGGGCTTGGCTTTCGGATTGGATCGGCCACAAGGACAATCCGCTTACTTGGCGAACGATTGCCAATCGGGTGTGGCAAACGCATTTTGGCAAAGGAATCGTGGCAACCCCCAACGATTTTGGCAACATGGGCGAAGCACCGACCCACCCGGAGTTGTTGGATTATCTTGCCACCCTGGTTCGTGATAATGGTGGCCACCTGAAGCCCCTTCATCGCCTGATCCTCACCAGTTCTACCTGGATGCAGGCATCCCAATCCAACCCACAAGCGTCGAAACAGGATGCAGCCAACCGGTTTTATTGGACCGCCCCAAGGCGAAAGTTGGATGCTGAGCAATTTCGGGACGCCTTATTACTTGCCGCCGGACGCCTGGATACGCGCATGGGGGGCCCTTCGGAACAACAATTCCTGACAAAGGCCAGCGTACATGTGACCCCGACCATCGATTACAAGGGGTTTGACTGGACCAAGGCAGGCAACCATCGGCGAAGTGTGTACCGGTTTATTTACAGGACCCTACCTGATCCCCTTGTCGAAAGCCTGGATGGGGCGGATGCAGCGCAATTTACCCCGGTTCGAACAGAATCAACAGGCCCACTTCAGGCCCTTGCCCTTTGGAACGATCCATTTATCCTGGCCATGGCCGGGTTTATGGCTGCGGATGTCGCCCGGGAATCGGGTAATCCCAGAAGCCAGATCGCTATTGCATGCCAAAGGCTTTGGGGCCGGGAACCTGACCCAAACGAGGCATTCGTCCTTTTGCCCCACCTGAAAAAAGCAGGATTAGCTTCCCTTTGCCGGGTGCTCATGAATTCCTCCGAATTTCTCTATCTGGATTAGGTTAATAATGCAAACCGGCTGGGCAAACCTGTCACGACGCGACCTGTTGCGTTTCTCCGGTGGGGGTCTTGGAGCCATCGCCCTTTCCGCGTTGGAATCCAAAGACTCCCAGGCGTCGGGAACCCTTGGCCTCCACCATGTCCCCAAAGCCAAACGCATCATTCAGGTATTCCTTAATGGGGGACTAAGCCAACCGGATACTTTTGACTATAAACCCGAACTGGAAAAATACCATGGAAAACCCTTCAAGCCAGACACGGGCGAAAAGGTGGAGGGAGTAACCAGTATACCGGGCAATTTGATGAAAAGCCCTTTTCCATTCAAGCCCCATGGCCAAAGCCAACGGATGGTCTCAAGTCTTTTCCCCAACCTGGCAACCCAGGTCGACAACATGGCTTTTTTGATGGCAGTCGCCTCGAAATCCAATGTTCATGGCCCGGCAAGTTACCTGATGAACACAGGGTTCATCCTGTCCGGTTTTCCCTGCATGGGTGCCTGGATCAGTTATGGCCTGGGCCGGTTGGCAGACGATCTTCCCGCTTTTGTGGTCTTACCGGACGGTCGCGGCCTCCCCTACAATGGCAAGGGTAATTTCTCTGCCGGGTTTCTTCCCGCCAATCACAACGGAGTCATTCTGGATGCCGCCGCCACTCCTCCCATTCATGCCTTGTCACCCGATCCCAGGCCAAAATGGCTAACCCAAAAAGTAGACAAAGAAGGGCAAAATACACTTCAAAAACTCAACCAGATCCATGCCAGGGCCAGGCCGGAGGATAACCGCCTCGATGCCCGGTTGGAATCCTATGAACTCGCCGCACGAATGCAGCTTGAGGCCCCTGGCATCCTTGACCTTACCCATGAAACGGTTGCCACCCACCGCCTTTACGGCACGGATAGGCCGGAAATGGCCGATTTTGCCCGCCGTTGTTTGATGGCAAGAAGATTGATCGAACGGGGAACGCGGTTTGTCCAGGTATGGAGCGGGGCAGGTGGGGCTTCCAAAAACTGGGACAATCATACGGACATTCTCACCGAACTTCCCCACATGACCAGACAGGTGGACCAGCCGCTTACCGGGTTATTGGTGGACCTTGATCGTCGGGGGCTTCTGGAGGAGACCATTGTGGTCTGTATGAGCGAGTTTGGCCGCCAACCCTTCACCCAGGGGACCACGGGTCGTGATCACAATCAGGGAACTACGGTTGCGTGGCTGGCAGGTGCCGGCGTCAGGCAGGGGGTGGCCCTTGGGGAAAGTGATCCATGGTCCTGGCGGGCCGCTCAAGGCAAGGTCACCAATTACGATATCCATGCCACGCTTCTCCATCTTTTGGGGATAAATCACGAAAGGCTTACGGTTAAACACAACGGAACCAACCGCCGTTTGACAGATGTCCACGGTCATGTCATTCCGGGGCTTTTGGCCTAAGCGGAACGAATAAAAAACCGGGTGTGTTCCCTGGGTGTTTTTGTGTGAACATCGGGATAAGGGAACCTGGGGCGTTGCCCCAGGCTGGTATGGCGCCACGCCTTTGGCGTTGAAATCATGGGTGGTTTGTTTTTCTGCGGGCCAACGGCCCGACCTATACCAGCCTAGGCCAACGGCCCAGGTATTGGGACAGGCACCCAAACCGGAGCACCAAAGGTGCAGCCTATTGCGTCAACGGATCCTATGGGGTGGGTGTTTCGGAAGCACCCGATGGGATAGGTCGGGCATTCCGCCCTCGGTGGTTTTGCAACCTGACCTAATCTTCCTCCTGGCGATAATACCTGGGCCTTTCAATGGCCGTAAACGCCCAAACAAACGCCACCGCCCAACCCACAAACGACCATCCCAGCAGGATCGTCAACAGAAAAATAGGGATCGTATTGGGATGATTCCGGAAAGCGGCGATGAATCCGGGAAGCAGGTAACAAAACAATCCAAAACCGGCCAGGCAAAGAAAGCCCAATAATGCCCCACCCTCCATTCGGCCGGATTGTGCCACCAAAAAGAGATCGTTCATGGGCAGTTCGCCATTGGCAAAATCGCCTAACAAGGGACCTTTGTCAGGCTAATATCTCGTTTACGACCCGGCAAGGTTCCACGCCGGACAGGCGCATATCCAATCCCTGGAATTTGACCGCAAACCGTTCGTGGTCGATTCCCAATTGGTGCAGGATGGTGGCGTGGATGTCGTGGACGGAAACCTTGTTTACCGCCGCATGGTAGCCCAATTCATCGGTTTCCCCATAGGAGAAACCAGGCTTGATGCCCCCTCCCGCAAACCACATCGAAAACCCGGCAAGGTGGTGATCCCGGCCGTTTCCCTGAGCCATGGGGGTCCGGCCAAATTCCGAACCGAAAACGACCAAGGTGTCCTCCAATAGTCCCCGGCGACCCAGATCGGTCAACAAGGCGGAAGCTCCCCGGTCCACCTCGGCGGCACTCCCGGCAATGTGCTCCTTTACCGCTCCATGATGGTCCCAATCGCGGTGGTACAGTTGGATGAAACGAACCCCTCTTTCCGCCAGTCGCCTGGCCAAAAGGCAATTGCTTCCAAAACTTCCATCCCCACCCTTGGTTCCATAAAGGTCCAAAGCTTCCTTGGTTTCGTTGGAAAAATCCATGAGTTCGGGAACGCTTGATTGCATCCGGAAGGCCATTTCATATTGACTGATGCGCGTTTGAACCTCGGGATCCACATTGCGCAAGGCCTGAATGCGGTTAAGACCCTGGACAGCCCCCAACAAATCTCCCTGGGCCTCGGCATCGACCCCCTTGGGCCGGTTCACATAAAGCACCGGGTCGCCGGTGGACCGAAGCTCCACTCCCTGAAATCGGCTCGGGAGGTAACCCGAATGCCATTGCCTTGCCGCTATGGGCTGTTTCTGCCCATATTTTCCGGTGGATACCATCACACAAAAACCGGGCAAGTTTTCGGTCTCGCTGCCAAGGCCATACAGGAGCCAGGATCCCACTGCCGGCCGGCCGGTGATCATGGAACCCGTGTTCATGAAAGTATGGGCGGGATCGTGGTTGATCGCCTCGGTGTGCATCGAGCGAACAAGGCACATTTTGTCGGCACAATTGGCACCCAAAAGGGGCCACACCTCTGCAAACTCCAAACCTGACTTACCCCATTTTTTGAAGGGATGTTGCGGCCCAAGGCAAACCAGCTTGGCCCCCTGAAGCTGGGCAATCTGTTGCCCTTTGGTGATCGACTCGGGCATCGGTTTTCCCGACATCGATGCCAGTTTGGGCTTGTGGTCCCATGTGTCCAGGTGACTCATCCCGCCAGCCATATACAACCAAATGACCCGTTTGATTCGGGGTTTGTGATGCAAAGGGCGTAATACCCCCTCCCATTTTTCGCTTTTGTTGCCGTCCGCCCCCCTGGCAAGGAGGTGACCCATGGCCATGGACCCAAGGCTGAGCCCCGTTCGGGTGATGAAACTGCGGCGGCCAATTGTGCCCGGAAGGATCTGGGAAGCCTGGCCCGTTGGCGAAAAGGGATTCATAGGGGTTACTCCCGGGTAATGGTTTCGTGGAGGTTGAAAAGCGCCCTTGCCACCATGGTCCAGGCGGCATGTTCCGTCGCATCAAGTCCTTTGGCTTTGGGCCATTCGCCGGTGGAAACCAATTCCGCCGCCTTGGCCGGGTTGGCTCCAAACTGTTTGCGTTGTTTGTGAAGGAGCGTTTCCAGAATCTCCTTCTCCTGGAGGTTCGGGTTCCGGTTGATGACTCGCTGCATCATCCACTGAAGACGCACGCTATCGGACCCTTGTTGACGGAGAGCCTTTTCGCCCATCACCCTTGCCGCTTCGACATAGATGGGATCATTGAGTAACACCAGGGCCTGGAGGGGGGTGTTGGAACGGCCCCGGTCCGGGGTGCATTCTTCACGGCAGGGAGCGTCGAAGGCAAGCATCGAAGGATGGAGGTATTGCCTTTGCCAATGGACATATAGCCCCCTGCGGAAGAGTTCCTCTCCCTGACTCGATTGCCATTCCCGGGTGGGAAAATTGAGATGGGACCAATACCCGGGTGGTTGGTAGGGCCTGACACTTGGCCCCCCAATTTTTTCCACCAGGATGCCAGCTTCAAAAAGGAGGGTATCCCGAACCACCTCGGCATCAAGCCTGTGTCGGCCCTGGCGGGAAAGCCACCGGTTGGAGGGATCCTTTTCCCGTAGCGTTGGGGATTCCTCGGAGGATTGGCGATAGGCCTTGGTGGTAACCATTTCCCGCAACAAGGATTTGATGTTCCATTTCGAATCAATGAACCGTTGGGAAAGGTAATCGACCAATTCCGGATGGCTTGGATGGTCGCCCTGGGTTCCCAAATCGTCCAAACTGCGGGAAAGGCCGGCGCCAAACAACAGCTTCCAGAAGCGATTGACCGTCACCCTTGCGGTCAATGGGTTTTCGGGCGATACGATCCACTGGGCCAGGTCCAGCCGGGTCGGTCGTTGGCCTGGTTTCATCCCCTTGATGGGGGGCAGGATGGAAGGGGTTTGGGGTTGGACAACCTCGCCTTTCTCGTCCATCCAATTGCCCCGGGCCAGGACCCGAATGGGCCGGGGTGGGACCGTTTCGGTGATCAAAGTCGTAGCCGCCAAATTGGCCATTTGCTCGCGTTTTTGAACCAACCCGGCAAGAGTTTTTTGACTTGGGTCGTTGGCTGCCCCCAAAGTCTTGCCAAAATCCTCGATCGCTTTTTTTTGCCCGGCAGAGGTCTTGCCATCCACATTGAGGGCATCGGCTACCGCCTTGGGCCAAGGCCAAAGAAGACTCTTGGGGATTTCGGAGGAGAGCAAAACCCTAAAGTTGCCGAGGGTGTGTTTGGGGTTATCAAGGTTCTGTTTGAGGGTCACCACCAGAGTAGCCCCGGCAGGAATCGAAACCGGTTTTTCGGCAAAAAACTCGGCTGCCTGAGGGCGTTTTTCGTCTCCCAATACCCCCCAACCCCAAGTCGGTCCTTGGGCATCTTTGTCGATTGCCGCATGGACTGACCATTGCTTGTAGGGATTTTTTCCAGGCGATTGGGTCTGTTCAAAAGTGGCCCGGGCCGTCTTAAGCTCGATCGGGACAAGCTTGCCATCGGGGCCTTGCCAGGCAAGTTCCAATTCGGAAAGCACAAAATTGCCGTTGTTGGCCCGACCAGGTCCGCCGCCGGGTAGCCCACCCTTAGGCCAGGCCTCGATGCGGACGCCCTGAACGGTTTTTGGTAGCTCTTTTTCAAACCGGAGGGTGTAGGTGTTGGTAGCGGGGTTGGGGCCCTCGGCCAAAAGAAATGCTTCGGGGCCGTTCTTCAGGGTAACGGCATGCAAAGCCTCAGCCTTGGTGGCAGTGGCCAACCTCCACCGATTCAGGTCCACCTTCCAGGGATAGCTTGAGGAGCCATTTTCTGCCAGAACCCTTACCTTGGCCAGTTCCGAATCGAGTTTGGCCAGGTCCGCTTTTTGGGCCTGGGTTGGAACCCGCATATTCGATCCCCAATTGCTCCCATTGTAAAGGCCTTGCTCCTTGATATCAGCAAAAAAGGCCTCAAATTGGTAAAATTCTTTGGTAGCCAATGGATCGTATTTGTGGTCGTGGCATTCGGCACATCCAAAGGTTAGGCCCAGCCATACCCCGCTGGCATTGCGCACCCGCTCCGCGGCGTATTTGGACAAATATTCCTTGTCCTGAACGCCTCCCTCGGCACTCATCATCCCCAGCCGATTGTATCCCGAGGCGATTTTTTCCCGCTCCCCGGCACCGGGCAGGAGGTCTCCGGCGATCTGCTCACGGGTAAAGCGGTCGAAGGGAACATTGGAATTGAAAGATTGGATCACATATTCGCGAAAGGGGTGTACAAGGACTTCCTGGTCTCCATGGTAACCCACGCTATCCGCATAGCGGACCAGGTCCAACCACCACATGGCCATCCGCTCGCCAAAGCGGGGGGATGCCAATAACCGATCCACCTGCACTTCATAAGCATTGACAGAGGTATCGGCCTCAAAGGTGGCGACCTCCTCCGGGGTCGGGGGAAGCCCGGTCAGGTCAAAACTCAAACGCCTCAAGAGGGTTCGTCGATCGGCTTCGGGGGAGGGTTTCAATCCGGCTTGGGCAAGTCCCTGTTGGATCCAACCATCAATAACCGTTTTGGCCCACGGAGATTCCTGGGGATGAGGGGTTGCGGCTGCCAAGGGTTCAAACGCCCAGTGTCCTTGCCATTTGGCACCCTCCCTGATCCAACGGTCAAGAAGTTTTACCTGCTCAGGTCGAAGGGGCTTTCCTCCTTTCCTGGGGGGCATGAGCCCTGCCTCCTTTTCGGGAAGGTGGATTCGAAAGGATAAATCGCTTTGTTCGGGGTTACCTGATTTCACAATAGGACCATTGTCCCCAGCCGAGAAAAGGCCTTCTTTGGTGTCGAGCCTAAGGCCCGCCTTGCGGCGGTTTTTGTCGAAACCATGGCAACTGAAACAATGGTCTGCCAAAATGGGGCGAATGTCCCGGTTGAAGTGAATCGGACTTTGGGGTCCAACCGGGGCGGTGGGAGCCAGGGGTTCCCCAAAAACCACCAGGGCGAAAAGGCCCAAACCAGGAATGCTGGCCATCGTCGTAATGCGGTGCATGGAGCACTCCAAAGGCTTGGATCAACGGGACAACCGTCATGAAGGAAGGAGGCAAGTAGAAGCAAAAAAGGTGGGATCTCCCCCGATGGGTTTATTCTAACCCAATCCCCCGTTCCAGAAAGGTGGAATGGGGGAAATTTGCGGGAGGAAAGCTTTGGTGGGTTACTTTAAATCGCGGAGATAGATGTTTTTGAACCAGAGTTTGTCCCCATGGTATTGCAATTCAATCGGGCCCGTGGCAGGAAGGGGTTGGCCTTTTTCCCAATAATTGGCCAAGGGTGCCCCCTCCACCACACAAACGCCATTAAGGTGAACCGTTACTTTTTCATCCTTCATGACAATGCGAAAAGTGTTCCATTCTCCAACCGGTTTATCCGCTTTGACGAGGGGCACTTTCCCGACACTTTTGGGGGTTGCCCCGGGGGGAACCGGGTTGTTCCACAATCCACCCGACCCGGTCCCGGCATCCGCCTTGAGGCTGGCAGGGAGGTTTTCCGAATCCCATATTTGGATCTGGGGATTTCCCCGGAGATAAAGCCCACTATCGCCCGCTTTTTCGATTTTCCAATCCAGCAACAATTCGAAATTGCCATAGTCCTTGGCGGTTTGCAAGCTGCACCCGCTCTTCCTGCCTTTGGAGTCTATTTTGGGGACATGCTGGATGATTCCGTCTTTCACAAACCAGGTTTCTTCCAGAAGCAGGTCTCGTGTTTCCTGAAGCTTGGCCCGCTCGGTTGGAGGTTTTTTGCGTTCGTTCATGTCCAGGTGGCCTTTCCACCCGCTTAAGTCCTTGCCATTGAAAAGGGCCGTGAAACCCTCGGGCGGTTGATTGTCCCCGGCTTGGGCAAAAACGGGCAGGCAAACCAAAGCACAAAGGAGCCATTGGGAAAGACGATAACTCGCCATGAGAACATTCCTTGGGAGGGTGGAAAGGATTGGGATTGTCAATCTAAAAAAAGGCCCCAAAAGGGCCAGTCAAATGCCAGCCTTGGCCGTGGTAATTCAAGGGATTTCGGGAAGGGATTGCCCACCGGGACTGGTTTTGTGGCAAAGGGCGAAGCCAAAAATAGCTTCCATGGCAAAAGTTTCGGCAGGGGGCCGAAAGGACTCCCTCCCCTTTCAGGCATTCGCCTTGGCCCGCTCTGCGTCTGCTATGATTTCCTCCCGGCCTTGGACCTCCATGGAGTCCAGGACCGAGTGATCCAGGTGAATCTCGTGAACCGTTTGGGGGGCCCATTCCGGGCTTAAAACATCCATCACCGTGGGGTGGACCTTGGGCGTTTCGGGAGAGGCAAAATATCCATGTACCTCGGTGCTTTCCACAGCATATTCCGGGCACTGCATTAACCCCTCGTGAAGTTTCTTGAGGTTGTAGTGGGGAACAGAAGCATAGAGATGGTGGGGCAAATGGTAGTCCTGGCCCAGGGGAAAAACGGCAAAACGGATGAAATCGCTGACGATGAATGTACGGGTATTGGTCAACCAGCCCCGGTCTGCGTTGCCATGTTGGACCACCTGCCTTAGCATCATGAACAAGCTAAAGGAGGTAAAGATGGCTCCCAGCCAAAGCACCGCATAATAGACCGGGGCCAGGCGATCGACATAAAAACTGAGGTAAGCCAAGCCGGTGTAAAGGGCACCATTCAACAAGACCCGAAACCCCATCTGGTACTTGGCGGGAAACAGGGTTTGAACCCGGGTGACCATGAATTGGTCCGGCCTTAGCATACCGATCCCGATCACCAGCAGGATGCTCAGGGCAAGGGGCCCCGCCCAAAGCAACCAGGGTAGCGGATAGAGGACCGCAACGGCCAACACCCCCATCAGGGAAAAGAAATAGCCCAAACCAAGGTTGCCGGGTGCCTTGGAGGTTTTCGTGCCTTTGCGGCGATAGGGATTGTGATCGGTTCCAACTGCATTAAACCGGGCGCGGACAAACATGAACCGGAGGACATTGGGAAGCCAGAGTTGTTTGTACAAAAGCTTTTTAAACGCACCGGCTTTGGCAGGGTTACCGATAAAGTGGCCCGATGCCTGAATTTGTGCAAGGTCCGGGTCCCGCTCCGGGTCGTTGACAAATTGGTGATGGGCAATGTGTTGAAGCCGGTAGAGGTGGGTGCTGCCATACACCGGATACATGCAGAAAAATTCGCTGACCAATTCATTCAGCCAACGATTCTTGAAGAGAATGAAATGGGACGCCTCATGGGTTAGAGCCGTAAGTTGGTGCATCCCGGCTCCCATAAGGAACACGCCAAGGATCGTTACCGGAACATTCCATCCCCAATGTCCGCCCCAATAGCTGTTTGCATAATAAAATCCAATGGTTGCTGAGGCAACGAGGGCGAAATAAAGCCAAACCCGGACAAGGTAAAAGAAGTTCGTGAAATTGTCGGTTTGACGCAATCTCTGAATGAGTTGCTTGATTGCCGGGTCTTGCATGGTCATCGTCCCGCTTTGGGGACCAACCGGCGAAGCTAAGGTGGTCATCAATCCAATTCCCCATCGAAAAGGGGGACAGCAACAAGTATCTCAAACCAACCCCCAGCCTAGTTTAATCTAAGATTCCCCCCCCGGATCAGGTAGGGCAGGGGCAAACTCGACGACTCGGGAGGGGATTTTCCGAAGGAACCGTTTAGGTTGTCTCCCCAGGTGGAAATGGGCCTAAGTCCTGGCGTTAGCCGCATTTTGCACCATGGCACGAAGCATTTCCGGGGTGACCTGATTGCCGTTGGCTGAAGTCACGGTTCCCGGGGTATTATGGTGATTCTGCTGGCTTTGAGGCGTTCCTACCTGCCCATGGCCTTGGTGGAGAGCCTGATATTGTGGGGCGGGAGGATTCGCTTGGCTACTTCCTTGATTGTGGAGACCCATGTTTGCAAGCGATGCCGCCACCGAGGGGGTCGACAAATTTCCCATATTGCTTAACATTCCCGAAACCCCAGATTGTATCGTCGGCTGCTGGGTCATCGGCCGATTTTGAGGCCCTGGTGAGGAGATTGGGGTGGTTCCTGCCTGGGTTTGGGGACGGGTGGGAATCGATCGCTGGGAGGCGGCCTGGGATCGGCCCGATTGGGCATTGTCCACCCCGGATACTCCACCTGCCCGCAAGGTTGCCCGGCTATGGGCCTTGTGTCCCAAATAGGCTTCCCGGTAGGCATGAATCAGATGCGGAACCCCTTCTACGACGAGGATATTTTCCGCATTTTCCTCCTCCGCCTGGCGTGTAAAGTTAAAACTCCCTGTGATCAGGGTTTTGTTGTCCAAAATCAGGATTTTGTTGTGGGCTACTCCATGGGTGTCGTCAATTTGGGGTTCCAAGCCTGAATCGATCAGGTAGTTCAATTCGCTTGTGGAATCCTTCTCGGTAATCGAATCGAGGAGAACCTCGCAATGGACGCCCCGATTTTTTGCGGCAACCAATGCTTCGGCAATGGGCCGTGAATGAAAGGTGAATCCCTGGAGCAGGATTTCGCGCTTTGCTTTGGCCATGTGTTGCAAAAGGGCGGCTGTTACCCCACCGGCCGGGGAAAAATAGGCTTCATGCCGAACTTTCGACCCCAGGAGCTTGCTTAATCGGGAATAGACCATGGAAAGGCCAAGGCCCCCGGTCACTCCCATTCCCAATACTACATAGCCCATTGGCGTCAACATGAAACAGTCTCCCCTGGCGAATTTGGGTGTTCCATACCCAAATGAGGAGGGAAGTCTCAAGCCCAATCGAATGGGGGCCCAGAACCTTAAGGTCGGGGGAGGGGAAGGGGGGTATTGCGGCGGGGTTGAACCATTTTTTTCGCGACAAGTTCACCCATTAGGGTGCCGACCTTTTCATCGGTAAGCTCTGCGGGAGTCCAGGAGTGTAAACCCAAAACCTTGTAATTCTGATAAAGCACAGCGGTTACTGCCTTATCAGAGGGAATCCCCCAAGGTTTGACTCCCGAGGCACTGTCGAGGCCAAAGTTAAGCGATTTGAGCATCAATCCGCCTATCCAAGCCTTGAGCTTTTCCGCCGAGGCATTGCGTTCATCATCTTTTTGGTGAATGGTTCCTTCAATCTTGGCATCCACCACGATGACAAACGCCCGGAGATTGTCCCGTTTGTAACGGGTCAGGGCATTATCCAAATCCATCATCAGTTTTTTGACGGAGTCCGATCCTTCTTCCCCGGATTGCACAAAGACCAGGACACAGGGATTGTCTTCAATGGCGGTGATCGGACAGGCGTAGCTGGTTTCCCTGGCTCCCGTTAGGTTGTAAGGGAATAAGGGGCCCGGGATGCGGTTGCCCACCTTGACCCCAAGAGAAGGGGTGGGTACCTCGCCCGCAGCTTGGCATGGGGCAAGGCAAAGGAGTGCCGAAAAAATTGCAGTGGAAATCATGAAACAGGCTCCCATTTAGCCAAATCAACCCATCATTTATAGTCGTCCCACCTAATTGATGCCAAGTCAAGCCGCAACCCGCCATTTCCTTCTTTCCAATAGCCAATCCTTCGGTCCAATTGTTTTCTACGAAAAAAAAGGAGATCTCCTGGGAGATCTCCTTTTGGATACGGGCAATTCCATGACCCTGTTATTGGGTCTTTTTGTCGCCGCCCCGGGGACGGCCACCACCCATGACTTCACGAACTTTTTTGAACTCTTCCTTGTCAATGGAGCCATCGTTGTTGGCGTCCAGTTTCTTGAAGGCTTCATCGACATTGATGGCGGGACGCTTGGGGGCATCTCCCTCTTTCTTGTCCTTGTTGTCCGCTCCGGGACGGCCGGGGCGGCCTTGGCGAGGGGTTTCAAGAAATTTCTTCAGCTCTTCCTTGGAGATTTTGCCATCGCCATCAGCGTCTGCTCGCTTGAAAGCGGCTTCCTGGAAGGCGGCGGGATCAAACTTTCCCTTTTTCTGGGGGGCATCCTGCTTGGGTGCATCCTGCTTGGGGTCTTGAGCTACGGCCATTCCCAAACCGGCCAAAACAACCACCGCCCCACCGGACAACAAACGATTCAATACGCTCATTTTCAAAGCTTCCTGAACAAGGGTACTGAAAGTCACAGCCCAGCCCGGAAGGGTGGAGAACGCCGCAATTTTCAAGCTACCTTGTCGTTCTATCCATTCCATAATGAGTAATTGATGAAAAAATAGGCTTGGAAACCAATTATGACTCCTCTAACAATAGTCCCAAATCCAAAGGCTTTGGGAGCAATGAGTCCATGACATGGTTCCTTGACGACCCTGTGTTCCTCCAACACGACACCGGACCCGGCCACCCCGAACGGTCCGACCGTTTGCGGGTGATCTCCAAACTCCTCCAATCCTCAGGTTTAGCGGCAAAATGCACCGTTTTGCCCCCGGTTGCAGCAAAGGCCACCGACATTGCCAGGGTGCATCCTGGAGCTTATTTGCGCCATATTGAGGAGTTTTGTTCAAACGGCCTCGGGTATTTGGATCCGGACACTCCGGTTTGTCCAAAATCCCATGAGGTTGCCCTGTTGGCCTCCGGGGCCCTCATTGCAGCTGTCGATGCTGTCCTCCGGGAGGATGCCTCTCCCAGGGAGAGGACCGCCTTTTGCCTTGTAAGACCCCCAGGCCACCATGCAACCCCCACCAAACCGATGGGTTTTTGCCTTTATAACCACATCGCAGTGGCAGCCCGTCACGCCCAAGCCGTCCATGGGTTGAACCGTATCCTGATTGTGGATTGGGATGTCCATCACGGCAATGGGACCCAGGACATCTTTTACGAGGATCCAGGCGTCCATTTTTTAAGCATTCATCGGTATGGTGGCGGGTTTTACCCAGGCACCGGAAGCACTGGCGAAACGGGGACAGGGGAAGGTTTGGGTACCACCCAAAATGTTGCCATCAAGCAAGGCGTTACCCGCAAAGCTTACCGGGAGGCGTTTCAACAAGCCCTTGAACAGGCGGCCAGGCACAAACCCGATTTGGTCCTTTTAAGTGCCGGGTTTGATGCTTGTCGGGGCGATCCGGTCGGAGATTTGGGCCTTGAGCCTGAGGATTTTGGTGAGTTAACCAAGGACATTAGGGATTTGGCCAATTCCCATTGCGGCGGTCGCCTGGTTTCCCTCCTCGAAGGGGGCTACCACCTTGAACAACTTGCGGAGTCGGTAAAGCATCATTTGGCAGGATTGCTCAAGGAGTAACCAGCCTCGTGCCACCCGAAAAAGACGCCATGGGGGTGGATTATGGCCTCTGAAAAGCCCCATGGGACAAAAGGGACACAAAAGACCTAAACTCTCTTTCGTCCCCTTGGTCCCTTGGGTCCCATTTAACAAGTTTGCCCGTGCTATTAACCCATTCCCCAAACGCTGCTGAGTAGGAGAGTTTTCCTATGCTTTCAGGTTTAATATGCGTGCCGAGCCATTGACCTGGGCCACTGCGATTTTGTTACCGCTTGGTGAAAGGGCCAAACCACGAATGTTATCCGGTTGCTTTAAGGTTCGAAGGGGCTCTGTTTGATCCGGCTTCCAAATCCAAAGCATTCCACCGGAGCCACCGGCAACCCCCAGCACAAAACCCGCAGGATGAAACGCCACCCCCCACATGGTTCCCTGATAGGCCTCTTTGGATTTGTGCTCCTGCACGACCTTGAGAGTCATTGGGTCAATGACCTGAATCAGCGGATTTCCGACTCCGGCAAAGGCATTGCTCACATTGGTGATCCCCGCGCAGGCAAGCCGGTCCCCTTTTGGATTGGTCCCCCAACTCCGGACCCCGCCAATGTCCGCCCCAAAACCAGGATCAAACTTGTGAAGCGCCGCAACCGGTTTCCCTTCGCGGAGGAGTTTACCTGTCGCCGTATCCCAAACCCGAACATTGGCCTTTAGATCCGAGGTAATGATTTCCTTGCCATTTTCCCGAAAGGCCGCCTGATAAATATGGCAATCATGGCCAGACCAACGCCTTACGGGGACCAGGTTTGGAAGTTGCCAAAGGGCAACCTGGCCATCATTTCCCACCGATACCACCAAACCATTGGAAGGTTCCACCGCCACCGCCCGAATCCAGCCGGTATGGGCGGCAACCTGCCTAATTGGTTCGGGTTGGACACCCTCTATCGGCCAGGTAATGAGTTGACCTTCATAACCGGCGCTGATTACAAGATTTTTGCCGGGCCAAAATCCCAAACTCTTGACCCAACTACCATGTCCCGCAAGTTCCACCCTTTTGTTGCCCACAAAATCCCATCGGGAAATGACATTATCCTGACCGGATGTGTAAAGCCATTTTTCGCTCGGATCAAACCAGCAACCCAGAAGCCCGGCTCCATGTTTGCAATCGGCGATTTGTTTGGGGGCGTCCAATTCCCAACCGGGGAAAGGTGGTTTTGGTTTTTCCTCGGGCTTGGCTGGGGCTTTTTTTACATCCTCTTTTTTTTTGGCCGCTTCTTTTTTTGCTCCGTCAATGGCCTTGTCCTCTGGCATCATGAAAGGAGCTCCCGAATCGCCTCAGCCTTGGGATCGGCCATGGGAATAGGTCGTTGATCCACATAGTGATTCTTTTTGGAATCCAGTCCCAAAGCTTGCAGGTAGGTATGAAAAAGGTGGCCTCCATGAACTTCACGATCGACCACCGCCGTCCCTTGACCGTTGGTTTTGCCAACAACACCTCCGCCAACAATACCACACCCTCCCAGGGCAACCGACCAAGCCTTCGACCAATGGTCCCTGCCATAAAGGTGGTTGATGTGGGGGGTCCGGCCAAATTCGCTGATCACCATCACCAAGGTAGAGGACAGAATCCCCCTTTGATGAAGGTCATCAATAAGGGTTGCGAAGCTGCGGTCAAATTCGCCCAGTTGCTCAAGGTGAAAATCAAAGTTCTCGTGGTGGGTGTCATAATTGGTGTGGGTCACCTTGACAAAGGTTGCTCCACCCTCGAGTAACCTTCGCGACAAAAGGCAATGGCGGCCAAAATCGTGACGGCCATAAGCATCCATCAGGCGGCCAGGCTCCCCGACAATGTCAAACAAACCCTTCCTGGACATCAAGCCTTTGGCTTGATCAAATGTTTGGGTGTAGGCTTCAGTGCGGGCCGTCCGTCTTTTGGCCAGGAAGCGCTCGTCCGCCCTTTTCCTCAATTCCTGCCGGGCAAGATCCCCCTCGGGAGTGAGGCCCCCCGGACGATCAATATTGAGCGGTGCCTTGCCATCACTAATGCCCACCGGGCCAAATTTGGGTCCCAAAAATGCCGCATCCTGGGGGCTTGATCCCCCCCCTCCTCCTGGCGTTACATGGAGGTAACCAGGAAGTGGCCCTGCATCGGGCCCCAGCAATTTGGAGCAAATCGACCCCAAATGGGGATATTGTATTCCAGGCTCTTCTTTCCGGCCGGTGTGCATGATTTGCGAACCCTTGCCATGATCGTCCTCTGCCGTGTTGATTCCCCGAACCAACGCCAGCCGGTGCATTTGCGAGGCACTATGGGGCAACAATTCGCTTAGGTGGACGCCTGGAACGGATGTGGGAATGGCGCGAAAGGGGCCACCCGTCTTCGCACCCGGTTTCGGATCCCAGGTTTCAAGTTGACTCACTCCCCCTGAGAGATACACCATGAGCACTCTTTTTTGCGCCTGGGCCATGCTGGTTACCATGGATCCGAGGGTGGCCCCGGGATAAATGGCAGGGACTCCCAAGGCTGTTCCCGCCGCCAGGCCACCCATGAAAGAACGCCTTGATAACCCGTGGGCTCCTGAGCCGCAATGAGGGGACCGTAACATGGCAAAACTCTCCTTGGAATCCGGACAGGAACAAATCGTCATGAGGCAAAGCGGAACTCAGCGGAGGCGATTAAGGCCCAAATCATTTCGCGCATTGCCTCGCGGGGTTGTTTTGAGGCAAGGGCTTTTTGAATCAAAGGGCGCCAATCGTCCTGTTCTTCCCTGGTGGCGTTTCGGGTTAGCACAGACCTGTAAAGGAGGTTGCAAATCACCTCAGGATCGGTTAGGGCCATGGCCCTTTGCTCAAGGTTTCCCGAAGCGATCAGGTTGCGAATATGGCCATTATTCCCAAGAAAAAGAGCTTGATCGAGCCGGGCGTCAAATTCTTCCACGGCCCCGGGTTGGGATTTCAGCTCATGGATGAGCGGTGCCATTTGAGGCACCATCCGCAGTTGAAGCGCATCTTCGGATGCTTCGGACTCTGTTTTGGCCGTGGCAATCATGGCTTTCTTTTGGGATTCGGTCCACCCGGTGCCTTGAAGGATGGACCGGGCATAGGTTTCCGGTCCAAGGGGTCTAAGCGGCATCATCCGCCATCCGTTGCCAGAATCGCTTTTCGCTTCGATAAAGGTGTTCTGGGCCCCGGACAAAGGGCGGCTCGAGCGTTGATAGGCATTGCTTGAAACAATTCCCTTGAGAAAGGCCCGGTGATCGAACTGCACATGGATCAGCTCTTGGGTCAGGTGGTCCAGAAGGGCTGGATGGCTAGGCGGATTGGCACTATGGTGCAAATCAAGGGGATGGACCAAACCCCTTCCCATCACCAAAGCCCAAAGGCGATTGGCCAGATTGCGGGCAAAGGGATCGTAGCCACCCTGGGCCATTAACCCCGCCAGTTGTCCGCGGCGGCTATAACGGGGGATTTCGCGAATATCCTTGGCAGGGGCGGTAATGTATTCCATTCCCTTGGCCAAAACAGGATCCGATATTTCTTTTCTCCCAGGCAGCTTGGGGGGCGTTTTCTTTTGTACCTTGGCTTTGTCGAACACCGAAACAAACGAAGTCTCCCCCTCCGCTTTTTCGGCAAGCACCGCCATTTTGGATTTGGGGTCATCAAATTGTCTGGTCCGGGAAAGGAAAGCAAACAATCCGAAATATTTTTCCTGGGTATAGTCTTCTATCCGGGGATGATCATGGCATTGGGCACATTGCAGATTGGCGCCGAGGAATAGTCGGGCGACATCCTTTGCCACCAGGTTGGGTTCGAAATCCCTATCGAGGAAAAAACGGGATGCCGGGCGGTTTTCTTTTTGCACCCCGTCCGACTGGAGGATGTCCCGGATGATGAAATCAAGAGGTTCGCCACCCCTGATCTGCTCCCGTAACCAGATATTCCATTGGTTGGACTTGATTTGTTTTTCCGGTCGCCTTTCCATCCACCAAACATCAAGCACTTCGGCCATGTGCCAAACATGGGCTTGGCTACCCAGCAGGTGGTCGATCATTTTCTGGCGTTTGCCCGGATCAGAATTCAAGGCAAAAGCCGATGCTTCGTCCGCAGTGGGAATGGACCCACAAAGGTCGAGGCTCACCCGCCTGAAAAACTCAAGGTCGGAGGATACCGGGGACCTTTGGGCCAAAAAGGTAGGATCATGGGCACCAAGCAAGGAATCAATCGTATCCACATTTGTCTTTGGGGAAGAAACCTGTTCCCGAGCCATAACAAATAGGCCAAAAAAGGCCATTAACAGACAAAGGGCGAAAGTGCGTGCAAACATATTCCGGGTCCGGAAAGGTAGGAGGGAAATTCAAACAGGACCAGCAGGAAAAGCATCAAGGTAGGCCGGGGTAAGTATACATCAAAAAAGCCAAAGGGTCAATGTCAACCGGCCCCATTAGCTGAATAGACCCATTGGATAGCATCCGGGATGGATGGACCCCGGGTAGGGGAAGGCAGGCGGTAGGCAGCCATGGGGATCGCAGACAGTTTTCAGAACCATCGAAGCACTGCTTGTTGCTTTACGGCACGAGAATTAGCATGGCAATTTAGGACGGCTAAAGGGATGGTTTTACTCCTTATTGATAGGGCCTGGTAAGGGGCTTCCCCTCGGTGATCCGGTGGGGACGAAGTTACCGGTCATGGATATCGGTATTTGGGTCCCTTCCCAAACCATGGAAAAGGGAAGCGGCAAGATCCCCGGAGTTACCAGATCTGTATCGGGGAAGGCCACATGTTTGTTGGTGGAACCCCAAAACATGACCACCTTGAATGCCACCACCGGTGAGAATCACAGAATTGGCGTGAGGCCGACATTCTTTGCCAAGGGATAATCCTCGAAGTCTGGCATGGATGACCATTCATGGTCTTTCAAAACCCAGCCCTTTCACATCTGATTCGTCCCTAAAATGCCTATTTGTCCAAGTCCAATTTCAAATGTGACAAGGATTAGTTACTGACACATATGAGTGGTATCATACCAAGTACCGTTATCCTTGCAGAGGTACCATGTGGGAAAGGAATGATCTCCGCGGACGCAACGCATAGAACCCGGAGAGTATGCCACCCCTTGCCAGTAGCACATACTGCCTATTTGCGGTGGAGTTCCGGTTAGGGATCCATTCCCGCAGGGAACCCGATTTTTTTGTGAAGAACATCCACATGCCTTCTTCGCAGTTGTTTGGGAGCCAGTAATTCCCGGCTTCAAAAAAAAGATGCGCCCTGATTTACCCATTGTGAAAGGTCTCCTGTTGAGACACTGTTTTTGGTTGAGCGACAGGCGGTAATATGCGATCAAAGAGTGGTTCAGAGGTGGTCCTGAACCGAC